>WBZP01002555.1_pt1 | contig 20777 bp, 14 predicted proteins | sample 5204301 | NCBI WGS metagenome assembly WBZP01 (sample SAMN12412401, study PRJNA552823) | activated sludge metagenome | isolation source: activated sludge from nitrification reactor of wastewater treatment plant... | place: USA: Pennsylvania | collected 2017
TGGCGCTGATTGTGTTTACGCCCATCAAGTACTACCTGCCCGGGGTAGGCTATGGCAATGCCCGGCAGGTGCGCGAGTACCGGTTGCTGAAAATCCGCACCGACTCACTTGAGGCGGCCCTGCAGTACCGGCAGCGGTACCTGGATGATCTTCAGAAAGTGCTGGCAGGGGAACCTGTGAAGCTGGATACCAATGTGCTGGAACTGCCCAAACTGGAAAATACCGAAGAATAAAAATAACTGAACTGCTCACTTAAATCAACGATCATGTTTGCACCCAAAAACAAAGCCGGCGAACCAGCCCAAAGCAGTACCACCATTATTGGCGCCGGTACGGTGATTACCGGAGATATTGAAAGCAGCGGTGACATCCGCATCGATGGCACCCTGGTGGGCAACCTGCATTCGAAGGCCAAGGTACTTATCGGGCAGGAGGGTGTCGTGGAAGGAGATATCAACGGCCAGCAGGCCGATATCATGGGGAAGGTAACCGGGATGCTCCGTATCCGGGAACTGCTGCAACTCAAAGGCCGTTGTGTGGTTACCGGCGAAATATATACAGGCCGGCTGGAAGTGGAACCGACCGCCACTTTTAACGGCAGCTGCCATATGGGTGCCAACGTGGTGGAAATCAATGCGGATAACGGTATGGCCGCCGCCAATTAATTTAACCGCATGACAAAATCTGATTCATCCGGCTTACGGATGCCGCTCCTGCTTCTTTTTATTACCGGCACCGGGCTGGTGCTGGCCGGCCGGCAGTGGATTGCCAGCCGGGGCTTGCATCCCGAAGCACTACTTGCCGCTAACCTGCTGTTCTTTTTACTGAGCCTGCTCGTGCACCGCATGCAGCAGCGGGCGGCCCGGAATGCCAATCCGAATGTATTTGTGCGGGCCGTGATGGGTGGTACCATGCTTAAAATGGCGGTGGTACTAGCTGCTGCAGGTGTCTATGCTTTTGCATTCAAGCCTTATTTTAACAAGGCCACCGTGTTTGCCGCCATGTGCTGGTACCTGCTGTACCTGGCGGTGGAAGTGCGTACCTCTGTGAAGCTGAATAAATCTGCCCATGGCTAAACTGGAATCCCCGCTGCAACACCTCCGGCAATGGTTGCCCGAAGGCAGCCTGGAACCGGTGGTACATTATCTGCAGCATTATCATGTACATCTTACGATCACCCGCGAACGGAGTACCGTGCTGGGTGATTACCGCAATGCGCACGGCGACCGGCATCACCGCATCAGTGTCAACGGCAACCTCAATCCGTATGCTTTCCTCATTACCCTGCTGCACGAGCTGGCGCACCTGTTCACCTATGAACGTTTCGGGCACCGGGTACAGGCCCATGGCACCGAATGGAAAAACGAGTTCAGCAAGATACTGGCCGGGTTTATGCTGAAAGGGATCTTCCCGGAAGATATTCACAAAGCCTTGCTGCGTACCCTGCAGAATCCCGCTGCCAGCAGCTGTGCCGATGAAGGGCTGATGCGGGTGTTGAAGCGGTATGATCCGCCCAGGGAAGGAGTAATGCTGATAGAGGCATTGCCGGTGGGCAGCCTTTTCAGTATTAAGGGGAACCGGGTGTTCAGACGGATGGAAAGGGTGCGGAAACGGATCCGCTGTGTAGAGGTGGACACCGGTAAAATCTATCTTTTCAGTGCGGTGTATGAAGTGAAAAGGCTGGAGGGTTAAGGTGCTTTCCGGAAACGGATGGTGTTGCCGTTTATATCCCGGATGGAAAACTCTTTCTGCCCGCTTTTTTTCTCGTGTATACGTCCCCGTGGTTCCATAATGTCTTTTCCGGCGAAAAGGGTGTAGAGGTCTTCCACGTTGGGGGCCAGCAGCAGGCAGGTGCCGGGCAGCAGGGGGTCGGCAGGCGGCACATAATAAAAATGTATTTCCGCCGCACCTGCTTTTACAATCGCGTAATTACCCAGGTTAATGCCGGTAAAGCCCAGCCTCGTTTCATAAAAATCGAGGGTAGCCCGCAGGTTACGGGCAGGCAGCACAGGAATGGATTGCTGGTACATGGGCCGGTGTAAGATACCCCAATTTCTGAATCCTGCCTTAAGCTGAGTTGCGCCCGGCATTGATGATGCCGAATGAAGATCGTACCACCAGTTTCTGATAGGTTTCCCGGAAGGGATCGGGAACCAGGTTGTCTTCCGCTTCCCGGATATGCATCAGGGCATACTGCTGGATGGTGAGCAACGGCAATACGATGCGTTCCCGCATGTTGATCGACAACTGGTCAACCGGGTAGTCGTGCATCAGTTCCGGGTTGCCCGAAAGTTTAAGCAGGTACTGACGGGTGAGCTGGTATTCTTCATGAATGAGGTTCCAGATTTCTCCGTATTTGGTATCCTCTGCCAGGAATGCCGTGAGGGGAAAGAAACATTTTTTCATCGCCATCTCACAGTTATCCAGCAGCGTTTTGAAGAAAGGAGAGGAGCGGTAGAGCCGCTGTGCATCTTCAAAACGGCCGGCTTCCTCCATCTGACGAAGGGCGGTACCAACTCCATAGTAGCCGGTGACATTCTGTTTCATCTGCGCCCAGGCGCCCACGTAGGGGATTGCACGCAAATCTTTGAGGGATAGGCGGCTCTCGCTGTTGCGTTTGGCCGGGCGGCTGCCGATATTGGTTTCGCTGTAGAATTTCAGCGGGCTCACCTGCGACAGGTAATCGGTGAAATAGGGGTGATTTTTCAGGGCGCTGTATTTTTCATAACTCGCGTCTGCCAGGGCCTGCAGCAATGCTTCTTCTTCAGATGCCAGCGTAATGGGCCTGTTATTGAACAGGTCGTTCGAGATACCGGCATGCAGCAGTTGTTCAATATTGAACTGTGCCGCATCGATGGTGCCAAAGTTGGAACTCACGGTTTGCCCCTGAACCGTAAGCTGTATTTCCTTGTTTGAAATATTCTGTCCCATCGACGCGTAGAAACGGTGTGTTTTACCACCTCCACGCGAAGGAGGGCCGCCGCGTCCGTCGAAGAAAATCACTTCCACATTGTATTCCCTTGAAATGGCCGTCAGTTCTTCCTTGGCTTTATAAATGCTCCAGTTGGCCATCAGGTAGCCGCCGTCTTTGGTGCCGTCGCTGAAGCCCAGCATGATTGTCTGGCGATGGCCCCGGTTGGCCAGGTGGGCCGCGTATACCGGGTTACGGTAAAGTTCCTGCATTACCGCCTTTGCATGCCGCAGGTCATCAATGGTTTCAAACAACGGAACGATATCCACGGTAACCTGGTGTGCCGGCCAGCCACAGAGCCGGAAAAGCCCCAGTACTTCCACTACATTGAGCGCGCAGTTACACTGGCTGATGATGTAGCGGTTGCAGCCCGCCTCACCATTGAAGTCCTGGATGGTGCGGATGGCCCGAATGGAAGCGAGGGTATCGTCCAGCACGGGATTCCCGGTGGAAAAGCTGCTGTTATCAGCCTGTACGGTGAGCAGCACTGCGGATTTTTCCTCATCACTGAGTGAACTGTAATCCGTGGGCAGGCCGGTTCCCTTTTCAGCGATCTGTTCCAGCACCTTGTTATGTACGCTGCTTTCCTGGCGGATATCCAGCGACGCGAAATGCAGTCCGAACAGGTTCACCTTGTTGATCAGGTTATCCACCAGGTGAAGGAAGAGGTTGTTGTGGTTGTAAATAATGATTTCACGGATGCGCCGAAGGGCTGTCAGGATATCTTCCCGGGTGATGGCGGTTCGCTGTCCGGGAATGAAAATATTATTATAGAGGTCTTTCTCCAGTTCATTCAGGATTACTTCCACCCCTTCAAAAGTGAGCCGGCGTTTGATGCGGCGGATTTCCATGTAATACGACTTGATGATGCTGCCCCGTAGCGCATCGGCCACCTGCAGGGTAGTGGCAGCCGTTACGAAAGGATTGCCATCACGGTCGCCGCCCGGCCAGAAACCCATATTGATCACGGAATGCCCTTCGCTGATGGCTTCCGGAAACTGGCTTTTCAGGAAACCGATGATGCGGCCCGCCGCGGGATAGAATACATTTTCGAGGTACCAGATCAGGTTCATGGCCTCATCATAGGGAGTGGGCTTTTGCTTTTTAAAGAAAGGTGTTTTACCCAGCTGCTGCAGGTACATATTGATCTGTACCGTATTGTTTTCCGCCAACGCGTTGGACAGATCATTGATGATGCCCAGCACGGCGCCCGGATAAAACTGGGTAGGGTGGGCGGTGAGAACCAGGCGGATGGCAAAGTCGTGGAGTTTCTTTTTCAGTTCTTCCTGTTTGCCGTTCTGCAGTACTTCGCTTTCCAGGTGTTTGAGGGTACCCACGCCGGCGAGGTCGTTCACTTCCCGGAATGCCGCATCTTCCAGCGCATCAAACAACACCACCTGCCGCTCGATGTACTGGATAAACCGGAAAAGCAGATCCAGTTGTTCCTGCGGTTGCTGGTAGGTAGTATGTTTGCGGAAAAAATCACTGATGATATCCCGGGGGCTCATCTTTTTACGGTAGCCTTCTTCACAGTTATTCAGCAGCAGCGACAACAGGATGCCGGTTTTTTCAATCCGGTGAAAAGGCAGGGAGGTAAACAGGCTGTTGTACAGCTGAAACTTGATACCCACTAAATTCTTGAATTGCTGCAGGCCCTTCACTGACTGGTGATCCATCTATAGAAATTTTAATAGAAATTACATTTTGTTGGCAGCAATCAAACAAAAGTACGGCTTCTTTAAATAAAATTTCTTCAAAAAGCCCTTTGTTTCACTTATTTGCTTACTTTAGCAACTCAATTGATAACCATTGTTCTTCGCCGATTACATACAGCTTTCCTCCGCAGGTAGTACCCCCCGTACCACGTTCACCGGCATTACAACCCGTTAAGGGTTGCACATGAACATATCATCCAACTTCATCGCGCCCTGTTGCACAGGGAACAAATTACATCAACTTTACTATTTCAAATTTCAGAATCCATATGCAGGTATTAAAATTTGGCGGCAGTTCAGTAAAAAACGCGGAAAATATCCGGAAGGTGGTGGCTATAGTGTCAGACAAAGTGCAGCAGGATACTACGGTGGTGGTGGTGTCTGCACTGGGGGGCATCACGGATCTGCTCCTGCAGTGCTGTAAGCTGGCGGCTGAGAATAATGACAGCTACAAAGAATCGCTCCGGGAGGCCGAGCAGCGTCATCTGCAAACCACCCGTGATCTCATTCCGCTCAACCGGCAGAGCAGTATCCTGAGCCAGGTGAAAACACTGTGCAATGAAATTGAAGATATCTGCAATGGTATTTACCTGCTGCGTGAGCTGAGTGAACGTACCAAGGACCGGGTAGTGAGCTACGGCGAACTCCTCTCTTCACAGATCATCGCCGAAGCCCTCCGTGCTGAACTGGGTGGCTGTGAATGGAAGGACTCCCGGGAGCTGATCACCACCAATTCCCATTTTGGATCGGCAGCGGTGGACTTCGCCGTTACCAATAAAAAAATCGCTGATTATTTCACTGGCCATGCCGCCCGTCTTTTTATGATGCCGGGCTTTATTGCCAGCGATGCGCAGGGGGTGAACACCACCCTGGGCAGGGGCGGATCTGATTATACCGGTGCGATCCTGGCCGCGGCGCTGGATGCGGATGTGCTGGAAATTTGGACGGATGTATCGGGCATGATGACCGCCGATCCCCGCCTGGTTCCGAATGTGCGGATCATCCCGCAGATATCTTACCAGGAGGCCATGGAGCTGTCGCATTTTGGCGCCAAAGTGATTTACCCGCCTACCATCCAGCCGGTGCGCACAAAAGGCATTCCTACCTGGATTAAAAACACGTTTGCGCCGCAGGATTATGGCACCATCATACAGCAAACCTCTACAGATACCGGCAGCAGTATCCGCGGTATCTCCAGTATCAACCACATTGCGCTGCTGAGTCTGGAAGGCAGCGGCATGGTGGGCATCCCCGGTTTTTCCAAGCGTCTCTTTGAAGCGTTGGCTTCCCGCAAGATCAATGTGATCCTGATTACGCAGAGTTCATCGGAACACTCCATCTGTGTGGGTATTGACGCGGCCTTTGCTTCAGAAGCGAGGAAGGCCGTGGATGAAATGTTCGGCTATGAAATTGAAACCGGTAAGGTGGATCCGCTGCTGGTGGAAAATGACCTGGCTGTGGTGGCCCTGGTGGGGGATAATATGAAAAATCACAGTGGCATCAGCGGACGTATGTTCAGTGCGCTGGGCCGCAATGGTATCAATGTACGGGCTATTGCTCAGGGCTCTTCCGAACGCAATATCACCGCGGTGATATCGGTGAACGATGTGAAGAAAGCCATCAACGTTTTGCATGAAGCCTTTTTCGAAACGGTTTATAAAGAGATCAACCTGTTTGTAGCGGGGGTGGGCAATGTGGGTGGTAAGTTGCTGGAGCAAATCTGTAAACAGCAGGCTTACCTGCTCGAACACATGAATCTCAAACTCAATGTGGCCGGCATCGCCAACAGCAGCAAAATGCTGGTGAACGATGCGGGTATTGACCTGGACAACTGGCAGGCACAGCTGCAGGCAGGGCAGGAGATGGACATCAGCCGTTATGTGGCCCTGATCCGCACCAGGAACCTGCGCAATTCCGTTTTCGCGGATGTAACCGCCAACGAAACGGTGGCCGGTTTTTATGACCAGCTGCTGGAGAAAAGCATTGCGGTGGTTGCCTGCAATAAAGTAGCCTGTTCTTCCGGGTATGCCTATTACAAAAAACTGAAACGACTCGCGGCGGAATACAATACCCGCTTCCTGTTTGAAACCAACGTGGGCGCCAGTTTACCCATCATCTCCACCATCGGCGACCTCCTGCGCAGCGGCGATCATATCCACCGGATGCAGGCGGTACTGAGCGGAACCCTCAACTTCGTGTTCAATCATTATGACGGAAAGCGTTCTTTTGCTTCGGTGGTAAAGCAGGCACAGGACGAAGGTTACACGGAACCGGATCCGCGCCTGGACCTGAGCGGGAAAGATGTGATGCGTAAAATCATGATCCTGGCCCGGGAATCGGGAGAAGAGATGGAGATGGAGGAAATCGCCAATCAGTCCTTTATGCCGGCTTCCTGCATGCAGGGCTCCGTGGATGATTTTTACGCGGCGATGGAAAAAGAAGAATCCCATTTCCGCCAGTTATATGATGCGGCAGCGGCAAACGGCAGCAAGCTCAAATTTGTAGCCACTTATGAAGCGGTGCCGGGCAGTAAGGGACGCGCCTCCGTGGGGCTGCAGCCTGTCAGCCCCGGACACGACTTTTACCATCTCTATGGCAAAGACAATATTGTACTATTTTACACCGACCGCTATCCTGAGCAACCACTGGTGGTGAAGGGAGCGGGCGCCGGCGCCGATGTAACGGCCTCCGGTGTATTTGCCGATATCATCCGGGCATCCCGGATTTAAAATTTGCCGTATGCGTTTACCCGAGAACGATTATGTTAAAGTGCACGCGCCGGGCACGGTGGCTAACCTGGTGTGCGGGTTCGATATCCTGGGGCTTTGCCTGCATGAACCCTGCGATGTGATGGAAGTGCGCAGGCTGAAAGAACCCACCGTGATCATTCACAGCGCCGACGGGTACCCGCTGCCCTCGGATCCGGCTTTGAATACTGCCGGAGCACCGCTGCTCGAAATGATCCGTGAACTGGAAGAGCCCATAGGCTTTGAAGTGACGATTCATAAAAAAATCAAACCCGGCAGCGGGATCGGCTCCAGCGCAGCAAGTGCGGCAGGTGCGGTAGTGGCTGCCAATCACCTGCTCGGCAACCGGTTCAGCAACCACGACCTGGTGCGCTTTGCCATGTTCGGCGAAAAAGTGGCTTCCGGGGTAAAGCATGCCGATAATATCGCGCCCTGTATTTATGGCGGGGTTACCCTGATCCGCAGCATCTTTCCGCTGGATATTGTGCCTATTCCCGCGCCGCAACTATACGTAACCGTGGTGCATCCGCAGATAGAGGTGAAAACGAAAGATGCCCGGCAGATTCTCCGCAAGGAAGTACTGCTGAAAGACGCCATCAAACAATGGGGTAATATAGCCGGACTGGTAGCCGGTTTCATGGCCGGTGATTACGATCTTATCAGCCGTTCACTGGAAGATGTGATCATTGAACCGGTGCGCAGTATCCTCATACCCGGATTTGAAGACGTAAAGCAGCGCAGCATTGCTGCCGGCGCCCTGGGGGGCGGTATTTCCGGATCCGGCCCCTCCCTGTTTATGCTCAGCAAAGACCAGGCAACCGCGGAAGCCGTGCGAATGGAAATGAACGATGTGTTTGAAAAGATCGGACTTGAATACCATTCGTATGTAACGGCGATTAATCCGGTAGGGGTGAGGGTAGAGGGGAGTTGAGAGTATAGAGTTTAGAGGTTTAGGGGTTTAGGGTTTAGGGAGGTTTAGGGAAGTTTAGGAAGGATTAGGGAAGTGACGTCGGGATGCTTCGGGCGGCCTGACGTTTAGAATAGGGTTTACAAAGGTTTAGGGAAGTTTAGGAAGGTTTAGTTTGGATGGTTCCGTATGGCATCGAATCATTTTCCAAGCCGGGTCTCCCGCAGGGGACCCGGCGCTATGAGAACACTTTTCAGAACTTCCATTCTCTTTAAACATCGGCGGGTCCCTTTCAGGAGACCCGCCGGGGAAAAAGATAACCACTCCAATCATCCTCCGAAGCCAACCTTGAACTTTTGAACCTTGAACTTTTGAACTTCTGATAGCGTGCAGTGCTTTGTATGATTTAATCATAATCCAAAACGAATGCGATACTACAGTACCAATGGCCAGGCGCCGCTGACGAGTTTCCGGGATGCCACGATCAGGGGGCAGGCGCCCGATAAGGGATTATATTTCCCGGAGGAGGTGCCTGTATTGCCGGCCGGGCTGATCAGTCATATTACCGAACTAACGGAAGCGGATATAGCCTACCGGGTGATAGCGCCCTATGTAGGTGATGAAATACCGGAAGCGGAACTGCGCCGTATCGTGGAGGAGACAGTAAACTTTGAGATTCCCCTGGTGCCTGTTACCGATGATATCTTTTCGCTGGAGCTGTATCATGGTCCTACACTTGCCTTTAAAGACACAGGCGCCCGTTTTATGAGCCGGTGCCTGGGTTATTTCATGCGGGGTGCCAGTCAGAAAGTAACCGTGCTGGTAGCAACCTCGGGAGATACGGGTGGTGCGGTGGCCAATGGATTTTACAATGTGGAGGGAGTGGAGGTGGTGATCCTCTATCCCTCCGGCAAAGTAAGTTCGGTGCAGGAAAAGCAGCTCACCACACTCGGCGGGAATGTGCATGCCCTTGAAATAGCAGGCACGTTTGATGATTGCCAGCAGATGGTGAAAGAAGTTTTTGCAGATACTTCACTCAATCAGCAACTCTTCCTTACTTCTGCCAACTCTATCAATATCGCCCGCTGGCTGCCCCAGCAGTTTTATTACTTCTTCGCCCTGAAGCAATGGCTGCAGCGTTTCGGTCCTGCCGCGGCGCCCCCGGTGATATCGGTGCCCAGTGGCAATTTCGGTAATATCTGTGCGGGTATCCTGGCACATGTATCCGGGCTTCCGGTTCAGCATTTTATTGCGGCCTGCAATGCCAACGATGTGGTGCCGCAGTTTCTGCAGGATGGTTCCTATACGCCCAAAAAGGCCGTGGCCACCATCTCCAATGCCATGGATGTGGGCAATCCCAGTAATTTCATCCGCATTCTTGAACTTTTCGACCACCGCATCATCGATCTCCGGAAAGTGCTCAGCAGCCTGAGCATATCGGATACGGATACACGCGCTACGCTGCTGGACGTGTACCAGCGGCACGGATACCTGTTGGACCCCCATGGAGCCGTAGGGTACCTGGCCCTCCGGCATTACCTGAACCAGCACCCGGGGAACAGGGGCATCGTGCTGGAAACGGCCCACCCGGTTAAGTTTTACGATGTGGTGGAACCGGTTACCGGGCAGCCCGTGCCCATCCCGGAAACCGTTCAGCGGCAGCTGCAACTGGAGAAGCGCAGTGTTCGGATGGCGGCGGAAACCGCGCTGTTGAAGGATTACCTGCTCTCGAAAGCATAGTGATTTTCGTATTTTTTCGCGAAGAATACCGGGGTTTTACGATCCCGTCAGGGCAGAAGTACTCAATTTTTGCAAAACCTGCACTGCGATCACAATATGTAAGCGCATATTCAGTTTACCCTTTCAATCCGGCGGGTGTACCCACCCGCAACCCATACCACCCGAACACCGTAACCACTATGAAAACAGTTCACAACTCCTGTGTACTTATTAAATTCCCTGTTTTCATACTGTTTACCTGTTCAAAAAAGGCCTGCTGACCCGACGCGCTGATTTTGGCACAATTTTGGCAAATCATTCAGCAATCCGACCAGAAAAGATCCGTAACCACCTGTGAACTGAAGGGCACCGTACCAACCCTTTTCCTGTGATGGTTCCGGTCAAATGATAAAGCACTGTTGTACTTTATTTAAAACTGGAAACTATGAAAACACCCGTAACCCCTGCGCATCCCTGTGCGCGCACTTCACCGGCTATCCGCGGTTTCCGCCCCGGTTCTCCTCCAGTCAGTCTGTTGATTGCTGACCGTATTGCTTACGGCTGTTGTTCCTGATATATTCCTTCCCGTTACCTTATACCTATCTGTGAGAAACCCAAATCCTTACTCTATGAAACGCTTGTTTTTACTCATCAGTTTTGTAACCGCTGCAGTATCTGTGCAGGCAACGAACTATTATGTGTCGGCAGCAGGAAACGACGCCAACCCGGGCACATCTGCCGCGGCACCCTGGCGTACCCTGGCCAAAGTAAACAGTTTCACCTTTGCCGCCAACGACAGCATCCTCCTCCGCAGGGGTGATGTGTTTTTCGGCGCCATTGTGGTTAACCGCAATAACCTCGTGTTCAGTGCATACGGCACGGGTAACCGCCCGGTGATCACCGGCTCTGTAAGTGTGAGTGGGTGGACGCTGGCTTCCACCGGCGTTTACCAGGCAGCTGTGAATGCAAAGAGCGGACTGAATATGGTAGTGATGAACGGCAGGCCCCAGCAGATTGGCCGTTATCCCAATACCAGTGATGCCAATGGGGGCTACCTGACTTATGAAGCAGCCGGCAGTACGTCTATCACGGATAACCAGATGACCGCTGCGGTGAACTGGACCGGCGCTGAACTCGCTATCCGGAAGAACGGCTGGGTGATCGACCGCTGTATCATTACCAGCCACAGTACGACCGTATTTAACTACCGCATGAACCGGAATATCAATACCGGCAATACCCCCCAGAATTCACCGGCGAGGGTGGGGTACGGATATTTCATCATGGATGATGTACGTACACTGGATCAGCTGGGTGAATGGTATTATGATACCACGGCCAAAGTACTCAAGATGTATTTCGGAACTGCCAACCCGGCCTCTTACAATGTGCGGGTAAGCGTGATTGATACCCTTATCAGTGTGGGCAACCGCACCTATATCACGATTGACAATATCAATTTCGAAGACGCCAATATGAGTGGGATATATTCCTACCTCGGTGGCTATGTTACCGTTAAAAACTGCGAATTCACCAATATGGGCGCGAAAGGGGTGCATATTTTCGGCAGCAATGACGTGCTGGTGGAAAATGTTACAGTACGCAACGCGCTTTCCAACGCTATACAGGTTGTGAACCGCACTAAATCAAATGTGGTAGTGAGGGGTTGTACCGTGCGAAATACCGGTGAAATTGCCGGTATGGGTTCTTATTTTGACGGTTCAGATTATAAGGGTATATATGTGATCGTACAGAACAATGCGCTGATCGAAAATAATGTGGTGGACAGTACGGGTTATTCAGGTATTGAATACCAGGGAAATGATATCATTATTCAGCGAAACTTCGTGAATCATTTCTGTGATGTACTGCACGATGGTGGTGGTATTTACACGTATGTTTCCGGTTCAGACGCTGCCCCGGGTCCCACTTATACCAACCGTATTGTGCGCAATAATATCTGCATGAATGGCATTGGTGCATGGCTGGGTACAACCACCAGCGGCCCGGATGTGGCGGGAATTTTTAATGATGGGCGCACCATGAATGTAAGTATCCTGAACAATACAGTATTTAACAGCGCGATGGATGGTATTTATTGTAACAACCCGGCCGGAGTAACCATCCGAGGGAATGTGCTGTATAACAATATACGGGATATCGCTTTCATGAAATACTCCTGGGGTTCTATCAGTAACCTGGTGATCAAGCGGAATATTTCATTCAACGCCAGCAATTCTGCAAAGAACCTTCATTATATCAACAGCCGGATTACCTCGCCCACCAATGCTTTACTGCAGGCGGATGTGCAGGCGCTGGGCAGTATCGACAGTAATTACTATAATACTTTCACCGATGCCGGACTTACCCTGGAAGTGTATGATGGCACTACCGGAGCATTTTACCAGACTTCACCCTTTTCACTGGAAGGATGGCGCACTTTTGCAAATCATGATGTAAGAACCCGCAGACCGGCACAACAATATCAGCCATATACCGTGCTGAATACGGTGGGTGCCAATCTTTTTTCCAACCCCACCTTTAATACCAATATCAGCGGGGTAACCCTGTTTGGTACCAGCACCACGGCCAGTTATGATAATACTTCGAAAATCAGCGGCGTTGGTTCACTCCGGATGGATTTCTCTGCTCCGCAGGCCAACCGGTATGGTCTTATCCACAGTCCGATTGGGGCGGTGAGCAGTTCTAAAAAATACCGGGTTCGGTTTAAAACCAGGGGAACCACTGCTAATGGCATTGTGCGGGTTTTTTTCCGTAAAACGGCTTCTCCCTATAATGATCTGATACCAGTACGGATTGCATCTTCCATTGGGCTTGGTGTAAAAAGCCAGGAGGTACTGATTGACGGTCCCACCACGGATGCAGGCGCCAGTGTATGCATTGAAGTGGAGCAAACATCCGGCACCACCTATATTGATGATGTAGAAGTGATGGAAGTGAATGCCACTATCAACACTTTTGCCAGCCAGGTTCGTTTTGAGTATAACAGCACGCTTAACCCCCGTACCATTACGCTGGATGCAAAATATATCGGTGCAGACAGTACAGTGTACAACGGTGTGATCACCCTGCAGCCTTTTGCTTCCGCTGTAATGGTAAAAGCCGGACCCATCGACAGTCTTCCGGTTGCCAACGCGGGTGCGGATAAAACCATCTACCTGCCGGTTGATTCTGTTATTCTAACAGGTACGGCTACCACCATGGGCGCAGCTACTATTGCCTGGACGAAAATTGCAGGTCCCACCCAGTTTACCATCAGCAGCCCGGGCAATGCCACCACCAAGGTTTCCAACCTCGTGGTAGGTACCTACCGCTTTGAACTGCGGGTAACTGACAGCCGCGGATTTGTGAGCCGTGATACCGTTACCGTGATTCTGGCCAATATCCTTCCGGTGAAGCTTACCAGTTTTACCGGCACCTGCACCGGTAATAAAGTAGTGCTGAACTGGGTATCACAAACCGAAATCAACAGCAGCCATTACGTGGTGGAACACAGTACCGATGGCCGCAGTTTCCGCGCGCTTTCTGAAATCGCTTCCAATGACCAGGCTGATCAGGAAAGCAGGTATGAATATGTGGATGAAACACCTGTCAGCGGGGTGAATTATTACCGCCTGAAAATGGTGGACCGGGATGGAACCAAAACCTTCAGCCGTGTCATTACCGTGCAGGTGGATGAAGACAACAGTCTGCAGCTGCAAACGGTTACCCTGAATAACGGCGAACTCAACCTGCAGCTGTTCAGCAGCCGTGCACAGGTGCTCAGCCTGGTAGCGGTAGATCCGGCAGGAAGGGTACTGATGACCAGCCAGCTTCAGCTGCAGCCGGGTATGAACAGTATCCGTCGCCCGGTTCGGGCTGGGGCTACAGGTATCTGTTACCTGCGCCTGGCAGCCGGGGAAGAAACCGTACACCGCGCCCTGATCATGCGGTAAAAATCAAGCAGGATTACAACAGGCATACGACCGGAAAGGCCCCCTTGACTGGGGGCTTTCCGTTTTATCAGGGTTTGTATTTTTTAAGTTCGGAAGCCAGCAGGGGTGAGAAGATATCAGATCCTTTCCGGTTCAGGTGCACGGTATCATCGAACAGATGAGGCCTGTTGAAATAAAAACTGTCGTTGGAATAATCCAGGAAGGGAACATTCTTTTCGGCGGCGATTTTTTTGGTTTCTGCAAACGACCAGTCGGTGCCATTTCCTTTTAAGTAGTACGGGGGGCAAAGGATCACCAGCCGGATATTCCTGTTTTTGCAGGTGTCGATAAAAGCACGGAACATCCGCACTTTAATACTGTCCAGCGCATAAGGTTTTGTGTAATCCCAGGTTTTGATGGGTTCGTTCAGGCTTTCTTCCAGAGGATAATAGCCCTTGATATTCTTTTCAGCTGCTGAGAAATTTCCTTTCAGGAGTTTAAAGAGCATGGAATTGTAGGGATACACAGATGAAATTTGTTTGTAGGGCTCAAACGGACTTCTGAGTTTTACAATGTCGCGTATTTCGGGGTGATCTTTGTAGAGAGGCAGAAAAACAGACAACCGGTCATAATGATTCGGTACTTCCATCAGCATTTTATACTCGCTGTCAAGGATGATCATTTTCGGTGTATATCTTTTCAGGATCATCTGAAGCAATGTGTAGGAATAGAAGAACGGCATGCCATCGCGGCCTACATTGTACGCAGAGTATTGCAGGCTGTCTTCGATATACTGCGGGTTGATTTGCTGCATGGCCCTGGAAGCGCCCATCACCAGAACATCGGCATTTACTTTTTCGGCTGCGTACAACGTCGGGTATTCCACGCCTCCCTTCTGGTTGCGGTAGAGGTACCTGAAAAACTGTCCTGTTATAAAATCAGCGGCAGCCAGCAGGGCAATAAAGAGCAGTACCCGCAGGGTATAGTAGCGCCAGCTTTTTCCGGAAGAGGAAACGCTCATAGTTCAGCAAGATTAAAATTGAAAATAGATAAATTCACCACCGTCAAATACGGCCGTGGCGAGAATGATGATGATCAGCGTACAGTAGTAACCGTTACGTATCAGCCAGTACCGGTTATTGCTCAGTGAAAATTTAGCATCCATGAATTCCTTTTTCCATTCATACAGGGTAAGGTAGCCGATACCCATCAGCATGAACATCAGGGTGGAGGCATTGTCATAAAACAGGGGCCCATTCAGCTGCAGGATACCTTTCAGGATGCCCAGTGCATCGGTAACGCTGGGCGCCCTGAAGAAGATGGATGAAAATGTAAAACAGGAAAAGGTAATCAGGATACCGCCCCAGTCATTCAGCCAGGCGGGTATTTTTTTCCGCATATTTTTCCGGGCCTTACGGGTAAATATTTCCACGGCCAGGAAGCAGGCCTGCAGGAATCCGAAGATGATGTAGGTCCAGTTGGCACCATGCCAGAAGCCCAGCACAGTAAAGGTGGTAAAAGAGGCAAACACCACTGCCCAGGTACCCCAATCGCGTTTGGCCACCGCGATGGGATTATAGAAATAATCCGCAAACCAGGTGGAGAGCGACATGTGCCATTTGCGCCAGAACTCCGTTACAGAGCGGGCCAGCAGCGGCCGGTTAAAATTCGGCGTCAGTTCGTATCCGAGCATGCGGGAAAAGCCCAGCGCCATATCCGTATAGCCGGAGAAATCAGCATAGATCTGCAACGCATATACAAAGGAAGCTGCTGCGAGGGTGATGCCTGAGTGATGCGGATAGTTATTATATACCGCATCCACATAAATGGCCAGCCGGTCGGCAATGACAATTTTCTTAAATAAACCCCACACTACCTGTTTGCAGCCGGAAGTGAAGAGGTCGTAACTGAACGCCTGTTGAGTCTTCAGCTGCGGCAGGAAATGATGCGCTCTTTCCACCGGGCCGGCGATTATCTTGGTGAAAAGCAGCAGGTAGGATACGAGGTGTCCGAAGTTTTTTTCTGCGGGCTGATCACCGCGTTTGATCTCCACGAGATAGCCGATGGCCTGGAAGCTTACGTAAGAAATGCCCAGGGGGGCGGCGAGGCTGATCAGCAGGTTGTTCTGCAGGGGTGTGTCATTGCCACGCAGCAGATTAAGGAGATCGGTAACTGAGTTGGTAAAAAAGTTGGTGTACTTGAAAAATACCAGCAGACCCGCAATCAGCAAAACAGCCAGTGTCAGCAGGCGGGTTTTGCCGCGTTCATCCGGTGCTGCCTCTATCCGCAAACCGGCGAACCAGGCAATCACGCTGATACCCACGGGTACAGCCAGCATGGAGGGTTGCGCCCATGCGTAAAAGAATGTGCTCGCGGCCAGGAGTGTCAGCCAGCGGAATCGGTGCGGGGTGGCATGGAAAAGCAGGAAGACTACCCCGAAAAACAGGAAAAATGCGATCGAGTTAAATACCATATCCCAGTTTTAGTTGAATTACAGCCGGTCATTTTCAAAGGATATGGATATGGATTAACGGTCTCAGGCGGTTTTGGCGCTGATGCTGTCGATGAGTTCCCCTACATTTTTCCAGCTCTGGATTTCTTTGGCGGTGAAGCGAATTTTAAAATGCTTCTCCACGGCAACCACCAGCTGTACATGGGAAAGGGAATCCCAGCCTTCAACGTCGTCGGCGGTGGATTGTTCAGTCAGCACAATATTGTCTTCGTCGAGGGTGTCGGCAAAAATTTTATTCAGGGTCGTCAGGAGTTCACTGCGGTTCATATATTGGTTTTTGCGGTGATGAAACATTTTTTGGGAACGTATTGCTGCACATCCAGTACCCAGCGGCCGTCCTGTGGCTGAAAGCCGAGCTTTTCATAATGGTCTTTCACCATTTCATTTTTCGCTGTCGGAATATATTCCCCGGTAAGGTAGCGGTATCCGCCGGCAGCGGCAGCAGCAGCCAGGGTATTCAGGGTGAAATTTTCCATACCTCTTTTCAGTACCCGGCAGCTCATCAGCCAGGTATCGATAAAGAGGGTGTCAGTGGATGCCTTTTTCAACAGCACGATACAGATCAGGCCGTTGTCGCCGAATTTATCTTCGAGGGTAAAAGTAAAGGGCATATATTCCGGGTCTCCGGAAATGGCTTCAATATCAGCTTCACTGTAGCGGATGGTACGCAGGTTGAACTGGTTGGAGCGCTGCGACAGTTGTGCCACGCGGGGAATGTTGAACCGGGTAAACGGTTCCACCACAGATACCATTTGCAGATTCTGAAGAAAATCATCTTCGTTGCCAAAGCTTTTCTGCAGTACGGCCCTTTGTGCTTCCACCTGGTATTGCTTTGTACGTTCCGCATCCTCACCCGAAAAAGTGGTGGTTTCAAACAGATTCAGGCTGTAGAGGTATTCCAGGTAGTCGGCGGGATCTTCGGGCAGTTCGGGTACCGTGATGCCGGGTATATTCTCCCGGACGATATTTCTCTCAAAAGGATTGTCGTCCAGGAACACCATGGAGTCGAAACCGATGTTCAGGATTTGCTGGATGTGCCGGATATTGTCCACCTTGGTCTCCCAGTTGGCTACAAATACCGCGATGTCTTCCAGCCGCAATACCATGTCAGGATGCTTTTCAAAAGGTTCCTTGGCGGTGGCTTCATTGTTTTTACTGCATACTGCCAGGATGATACCCCGGTGTCGCAGTTTCTTAGCCCAGTATTGCAGTTCTGTGAACGCCTTGCCGATGCCGAGTCCCCCCACCTGGATGTTTTCCAGTCCGTCGTCACCGATAATACCACCCCAGGTCGTATTGTCGAGGTCAAGGATCAGGCATTTTTTAATCCTGCCGTAGAGAGCGCCCAGCAGCCGGGTAGTTTGAAAAGCAATAGGCGGTAAAGCATCCACACTCAGTACCATTTCGGTATTGATATAGATGGATGGCTGAAAGCAATACTGCTTTCCCAGGGCATGCTGCACACTGGCCAGGTCAACCACAAAAAAATCACTGTTGGCGGCGGCGTACCGCATCAGTTCGTAATTCAGTTTGCGGAGCTGATAGATGAAAGAAGATTTCAGCTTATTGGCATAACTGCCAAAAACGGTATCATTGATTTCGGGATAGTTGTAATAAAGGATCCTTGCTTTGAGTGCGGTCTGTAACTGCTGGTGCAAGGCCTGTATGGTATCCAGGCGCTGGTCGGCCAGGGTACTGTACTGCTCGGGTTTCAGTTTGTTGTAGGCGCCCAGGAGTTTATGAGAAGAATGAAAAATCAGGATGGCATCTGGGTTGAATTCATACAGTTCACTGCCCGTATCAAAAACCTGCCGTTCCACCTGGTTGAAATCCGCTTCCCATACCTGCAGGTCGATGCCCGATTCCCAGGCGGCAGCCCGCAGTGCCTGGGCAAGCAGCTGGGTGGCTGTGTCGCCCAGCAGGGCCAGTTTCACCGGCTGCAGGCCGTTGAAGTCTTTTTTCAGGTTCTTTTTTAAGTTGGCAAATGTTTGCATGTATACAGTTTGTTTTCAGGGGTGATTGATAGGGAAGAATACAGTGTTTTGTTTCCGGATAAACAGCACCGGAAACCGTCTGGCTCAGATTCTGAAACAGCGGTGCTGCAAAAACAGGGAAGGGGGATCATTCAGTGCATTATTCCGCTGCTGTGCAGGTATAGTAACAGATTGTTCCGGGTTGCTACCTTCGGTTGCCATCACTGTTGCTGAAGAAAGTAGTTGTTGCGGGGCGAGGCGCACATGCTGTTGATGCATGCATTGCTTTTCGAGCGACTGCATCCGTACCAGTTGTTTTTTGGACGGGCATTTCTTTTCAGCAGGCAGCTGGCTTTTTTTACAGCAGCATGCACTGCGTTTGCCGGTATCAGCCATGCAGGGGCACAGCGCGAAGGTGACCGGTGATAAAACAACCAGGAGGATCGCTACAAGGATGTTTTTCACTGTTGACTTCATGGTATAAAAATAACGCTCCGTGGTTTTATTAACAAATGCGCAACAAATATAATGTTTAAACAGCAAACCGTCAGGCAGGTCAGAATGCCTTTTCATCCCCTTTAAATACTTTATACACCGTGAGGAACATGATCCGGATATCGAGCCAGATGGTCCAGTTTTCCAGGTACCAGAGATCTTCGTTCACCCGGTTGATGATTTGTTCGTTATCGGTGATTTCACCGCGTAAACCATTTACCTGTGCCCAGCCGGTGATACCCGGTTTCAGGAACTGCCGCACCATAAACTGATCCACAATTTTCGAGTAATCAGTCGTATGCTTTACCATGTGCGGACGGGGGCCTACCAGGCTCATTTCGCCTTTCAGCACGTTGATGAACTGCGGAAATTCATCGAGGCTGGTTTTACGGATGAACTTACCAATACGGGTGATGCGGTTATCGTTTTTGGTAGCCTGTTTGGTATCTGATTCCTTGTTCACGCGCATGCTCCTGAATTTATAGCAGCGGAATGTTTTGTTATTCCGTCCCGAACGTACCTGCGCGAAAAAGATGGGGCCGCGGGATTCCAGTTTGATCAGTAAACCCAGCAGGGGTACCAGCCAGGATAAAATGAAAATACATACCAGCGAGCTTACCAGTACATCGAGGGTGCGTTTCTTGAAACGGTTGCCTACATCATCCAGGGGTTCACTGCGTAAGGAAAGTACGGGCAGATCGCGTACGTAGTTGATGATGACCGGCTTGTTGATGAAGATGGAAAGATCGGGCACAATTTTAAACCGGATACACTCTGATTCAGCCTTATTCATCAGGTTGTAAATCTCTTTGTTTTGCTCCGGGGTAATCGTGGAAAATATTTCCTGTACATCCAGGTCGATCGCCGTCTGGATGGTGTTTTTGATATCGGAAATAATCGGGTGGCGGGTGAGTTCCGTTACGTTTTTTTCATCTTCCACAAAGCCCAGCAGGTGGGCATTGAAACCCTCTTCCTCAAAGTAGTTTTCCAGTCTTTTGGCAGTTTCATTGTACCCGATGATCAGCACTTTGTTGGTGAGCTGATTGCGTTTGCGGAAATAATTCTGGATCCCCAGGTACAGGAACCGGTTCATGAAAAGGCTGATGCCGAATATGAGGATGGTGACCAATATGAAATAACGGGATACCTCAAACTGGCGTGAAAAGAAAAGGTAAAAGAGGATGGCGATCAGCCAGAGCAGGTACACCTGGGCGGTGCGTTTGGTGAAAGCTTCGAAATTAATGATGTTGTTGTCTGAATAAGTGCGGCAGATAAAAGCGATGAACAGCCAGGAAGTATTCAGCATGATCCAGAACTCGAGATAGGAACGGAAATAGGATTCCTCTATCCTCGAGTCGAATATCAGGTGCGAGAGGGCAAACGCCAGGTTCAGGGCCAGCAGGTCCATCACAATCAGCGTTTTCTGAAGATAGTTTTTTAATTGCTTGTTCATAATAATGCCTCCCTGCAGGGATTTTGAAGCATCAAAACCTGCCGCATTCGGTTAATTACGTACGCGGATATAGTAGTTCTACGGTGATAAACGCATTTTCCGCCGGATTATTTTCCGCCGGGCCAATCCCAATCCGGGTGAATACCAGCAATTTAATGATCTATTTGTAAATGTAGTGAACCTGGAAGAATTGCGGGGTTGAGGGTTTAGAGAGGTTTGGAAGGTTTAGGGAGGTTTAGGGAGGTTTAGGGAGGTTTAGGGTTTAGCGTTTAGGGGATAGTAAAGTTTAGGGAGATGCCGTCGGGACGCTTCGGGCCGCCTGACTTTTAGAATAGGGTTTGGGATGAATT
>WBZP01002556.1_pt1 | contig 20772 bp, 22 predicted proteins | sample 5204301 | NCBI WGS metagenome assembly WBZP01 (sample SAMN12412401, study PRJNA552823) | activated sludge metagenome | isolation source: activated sludge from nitrification reactor of wastewater treatment plant... | place: USA: Pennsylvania | collected 2017
TCGCGTAGTCCCCTTGCAGCCACAACCGCAACCCCCGGTTCATGAGGTACTCACCGGACGCCTCCCGCTGCTGCCAATCATGGGTGAACCGGTAGCGGGCCTGCGGGTCGAGCCCCCGCAGCCGCACGGTCGTCGGCTTGTGCCCGAGCCGGCTCGACGGCAGGAAGGCGAAGACCACCGCCCCCTCGTGTGAGGAGTACTGGAAGAGGCGGTAGTCGTTCGGCGAGGGGTTCTCCAACCGGTGGAAGTCGACCATCAGCGGGCGCAACTGCTTGTACTCGGCGACGAACCGCGCGCACGCCGAGAGGTCCTCCTCGCTCATGGCGGTCAGGTCACATCCCACCCCCAGGCTGCCCATCATCGCGCTGTGGAAGCGGAACTGCAGGGGGATGCTGCGTTGGGACAGGAAGTTGGGCACGTCGGTCACCCAGGCCCGCATGGCCCTCGGCGGATAGATCAGGGAGTAGGCACGCTGGATCTCCAGGCGGTCGAGGGCATCGGTGTTGTCGCTGGTCCAGAAGTCGTCGAACACCCCCAACGCTCCGAAGTCGATCCGTCCCCCACCTGACGCGCAGGCCTCGATGAGGACGCCGGGGTGACGGCGCTTGATCTCGTCGACGATCCCGTAGAGAGCGGCGATGTGCCCGTACCACACGTCGCGTTGCGCCCCCACCTGTGACATCGGCCGGTTCGCGTCCCACTTCACGTAGTCGATGGCGTTGTCGCCCAACAGCCCGTCGAGCGTCTCCACGATGAACTCGCGCACCGCGGGCAGGGTCAGGTTCAGCACGTATTGGCCGCGCGCCTGATCCACGTCCCGCCCGGGCTCGGCATAGATCCACTCGGGGTGGGCGGCGAACAGGTCGGAGTCAGGGTTGACCATCTCGGGCTCCACCCAGATTCCGAACTGCATCCCGACGGACCGTACCGCGTCGATGAGGGGTTCAAGCCCCTCCGGGAACTTCTGCGGATCGACCCACCAGTCCCCCAGACCGTCATGGATGCCGCCGCTCTCATCGGGGTTTCGCCGGCCGAACCAGCCGTCGTCGACCACGAACAGTTCCGCACCGATCTCCGCCGCCTTCCGAGCCAGCGCGATCTGGCCCTGCGCGGTCACCGCGAAGTTGGTGGCTTCCCAGGAGTTGTAGAGCACCGGACGGACCTCCGGCGACATCAGGGATTCCCCGAAGGCGTGCATCACCTGACTCATGGGGTCGAGGCCTTCGCTGCTGTACACAGCCACGACCTGTGGGGTGACGAAAGGTTCGCCCGGCTCGAGCAGGAGCTCGAGATCGTGGTCGTTCACGCCGAGTTGCAGGAGGGTCTGGCCGTATTGCGTCTGCTCAACCACGACCTTGGTGTTCCCGCTGAACGCCAACGCGGCCGCCCACACGCGACCGCTAGTCTCCGTGGCCTCGCGACTCAGCACGGCGTAGGGGCTGTGGTGGTGGTTGGAGATCCCTCGGCGCGACTCCAGAACCACCTTGGTGGACACCCTCTGGACGACCTCCTGCTGCTCAGCGCCCCAATGCCCAGCCACGTTACGCAGTTCGAGATCGCGGAACGGCACGTGCAACTGGGCCGACGCGACCGACTCGACGGTCACTCCCGGGCCGGTGCTCGTGATGCTCGCCCATCGCAGGAGCGCATCGATCCGGGGCAACACCCGGTAGTGCAGCGCCACCTCGAGACCCTTCTGGTCCTCCAGCACCACCACGAGACCGTCGTGCTCGACGCTGTGTCCCCGGTACCTCAGATCCAGTTCCCGGCCTCCATCCGGGAACCGCACGCGAAGTGCCGCCTCGTTGTAGCGGAAGCGGCCATGGCAGGGGTACTCCTGCACCACGATGTCCTGGAGAAGGTCGTTCGTGGACAACTCCCACAACGGCTCGACGATCATGTCATCGGCGCGCACCGGTCCACCCCAATGCAGGTGACGCAACAGACCCTCAGCAGTCACGCAGAACGCGTACGCCGTGCTGGCCGTGTGCAGAACGAACAGCGGTTGCTCGCCTTCGATGATCTCGACACTCATGATCCGAATCTAGTGATGTGGGCGTGCGTGATGTTGATGGCAAGGGGACGCCGGTTGACTGACGGCGAGCGAATAGATTGTCGAGCGTGGCGAACACCCGGGAGACCCGCCAACTCAACGCAATGGCCGTCGGCTTCGGCGTGGGTTCAGCCCTGTTCGCCGCAGGCGCGATGCTGTCGGTCATGCAGGCTGACGTGGTCTTCACCAGTGTCGTCTACGCCCTGGGGGCCGTCTGCTTCACGACCGCTGCGGGAGTCCAGTGGAGGTCTGCTGCCGACCATCACCCGCCCTCCCGGCTCAAGGATCCGGACTGGATGAGCGCGGCCATCCAGTTCGCCGGAACCCTCTACTTCAACGTGATGACGATCCGGGCTCTGATCCTGTCCATCGACGCCACCTCGGTCTCCTACGACGCGGTCTGGCAACCCGACGTGGTCGGCTCTCTGCTGTTCCTGATCTCCAGTTGGGTCGCCTGGCACCCCATCGCCCGCGAACACCGCCATCACCTGCTGCACGGACGCTCGCTGCTGATCTGCTGGGCGAACATGCTTGGGTCGGTCTTCTTCGGCATCTCAGCTGTGGGCGCGAAGATGTTGCCCGACGGCACACTGCGCAACGAGGGGTGGAACAACTGGGGCACGTTCCTCGGGGCGGTCGGCTTCTTCATCGCGGCGATGGCACTACGGCCCACCAGCCAGGAGCGGCGGGATGCCGTAAGCGCCCAAGCCGGCAGTTAGCCCCGATCCCAGTCCTTCCCGCGCCCCGGGTTCGGCGACCGCCGCTGCTTGTCGTGCTGCTCGTCGAGCCTGACATTGGGATCGATGCGCGGGTCGAGCTGAGCCGGACCCCACACGAACAGCGCGCCCTTCTTCAGGTTGTGCTTGACGTCCCGCCAGAAACTCACAGACTCACCCCTGTATCCGGAACGGGCGCCAGCGGGTTGTCCATGTCCAACGGGAGCACGTCAGACGGACGCGCCACCACCAGTCGCCTGACCGCGTACGCGCCGCCGATCACGGCCAGCAGCAGCACAACCATTCGCAACACCTTCATCACTTCTCCTCTCAACGCGCAGGCCCACACGGCGCCATTGACGAACCCTCCGGTGGCTCGTCGGCCAACGGTGCCGCTGGAGTGTCAGTGGCCGGGCCGCGGGGTCCGCACCACCTTCCGACGCCCAACGGCCGGTGTCGGCGGCATCCTGTCGGTCTGCAGTCACGCCCCACCACTGCCCGGAGGTGGCCTGTTTATGCCATCCCGCTCGAGGTGTAGGCCGACATCGACCGGGTACAGCCCCACTGAATCCAACGAAAGGTGAGCGAATGAGTTTCAAGGACCGGGTCTTGGACACCGCCAAGGACGTCGGCGAGAAGGCCAAGGACGCCGCCGGCGACGTCAAGGACGATGCGGCCCACGCCGCCGACCGAGTCGGCGACAAGGGTCAAGAGATCGGCGAGAAGATCGGTGACCGCGCTGAGGACGCCAAGCAGAGCGTTCAGGACAAGGCGGACCGGAACCTCGACTGACCCCACGGCCCAACGCCGCGGCAGTTCTGCGCATGACTGCCGCGGCGTTGCCGTGTCTCAGACAGCGGCGAGGAAACGCTGACTTCCTGCGACCCTGTCGGCGCCGAAGACCCCACAGTGCTCCAGCCCGCGCACGAAGTAGGTCCCTGCCATATGGCGGGCCCGTGCACGGGCCTCCGCGAGGTCCGTCACCGGCTCCCCCTGGCGCAACTCCGCAAGCATCGGGGCATGCGCGGCACAGTCCTCGGGCAGTTCTCCACCGCTGACCAGCGTCCGCGCGATGGTCTCGAGTTCACCCTCGAGCCGGCCCGGAAGCACGGCAAGTCCCATGACCTCGATCAATCCGATGTTCTCCCGTTTCACCGGGTGGATCTCGGCGTGGGGATGGAAGATCCCGTCCGGGTGTTCGCCGGAGGTGCGGTTGTTCCGCAGCACCAGATCCATTCGCAGCGCGTCCGCCTGCCGGCGAGCAATAGGGGTGATCGTGTTGTGCGGGGTGTCGCCGGAGAAGGCAAAGACCCCTCGTTCCGGATCCGCATACTCCCGCCAGGCTCCGAGGATGCGGTTACTCAAGGCAAGAACCTTGTCATCGGGACCCTGCAGCCGGAGCACGGCCAGTGGCCAGTGGAGCACGTGGACCTCCACCGCGCCGATCATTGTGGACCAGTCACTTCCGGCGCGGTCCATAGCGAACTCGTAGCGCCCGCCTTGGAAGTGATCATGGCTCAGGATGGAACCGCCCACGATCGGCAGGTCCGCATTGGAACCGATCAGGTAGTGAGGCAGGATCCGCGTGAACTCCGCGAGCCGCACGAACGTGGCGTCCTCGATGCGCATGGGCCGGTGCTCATCGCTGAGCACGATGCAGTGCTCGTTGTAGTAGCGGTAGGGCGAGTACTGCAAGAACCAGGGCTCGTCTGCCAACTCAAGGCCGATCAGGCGCAGGTTCTGCCGCGCGGGATGATCGGCACGACCTCGGTATCCCTCGTTCTGCGGGCAGAGCAGGCATTGCGGGTACCCGGCGGCCGACGATCCGGCGGCCGCTGCGATGTCCCGGGGGTCCTTCTCCGGCTTGGAGACATTGATGGTCATGTCCATGACGCCGTAGTCCGTGGCCTGCTGCCAGGAGATGTTGCGGTCGGTGCGACCGACACGGATGTAGTTGCTCGCCACCGCCTCGTGGTGGAACACATCAGTGGCCCGCACAGGATCGTTTTGGTAGTCCGCCCAGAACGTCTGCGCCACCACCGAAGGCGGCGGCACGAAACAGCCCATGATCGCCGTGTCCCACAGATCGCGCTGGGTGACCGTGTCCGGCGTGATCAATCCTCGGGCGGCCGCATCGTCGAGCAGTGGCGCAAGGAGCTCATCGACCTGCGCTGCAGAATCCGTGGACACCTCGGCAGCGAGGTCGTAGTCGTCGATACGTAGCACCTCGAGGATCCGGTTGCGCACGTACACCCGGTCGCGGTCGGCGATGAGGCCCTGCGCCTGGGCGTAATCGAGCAGCGCCCCGAGCGCCGGTTCGATCACGGCGTTATCTCCCGTGCACCATCGGCACTGGCGACCCTGTGGAACGATGCGATGCGTCCTGTGGAGTCGGAATATCGCCGCCCGACCGCGTCCGTGAAGGCGTCGACTGCGTCTGGTTGCACCAGGTTGACGGTGCAGCCGCCGAAGCCGGCGCCGGTCATGCGGGCGCCGATGACCCCGGGTGCCTCCCACGCGGCCTCGGCCATCGCATCAAGGGCGGCGCCGGTCACACCGAAGTCATCGCGCAGCGACTCATGGGAGGCCCGCATCAACTCACCCATCGCCACCAGATCGTGCTCGCGCAGCGCAGTGGCGAAGGCGTGCACGCGGGCCTGCTCGGTGATGACGTGTCGCGTGGGGGCCCGCAACTCCTCGGGCAAAGAGGCGACCGCTTCAGCCACGCGGTCCACCGGGACGGCGACCAGCGGCTGCCCCAGCAGATCCTGCGCACGCTCACAGGCTGCGCGCCGCTGGTTGTATCCACTGTCGGCGAGTTCCCGGCGCTGGTTGGTGTTGGCCACGATCACCGCAACGTCGTCAGGGAACGGGATCGGCGTCACCTGCAGGCTCGCGCAGTCGATCGCCACCGCATGCCCTTCGACGCCGGCCGCGATCGCCAGTTGGTCCATGATCCCGCACGCCACGCCGATGAAGTCGTTCTCCGCCGCTTGGCCGACCAGGGCGAGCTCGGTGGCATCCAGGCCCGCGCCTGTCGTCTCATTGAGAGCGACCGCCATTGCCAACTCCAGCGATGCCGACGACGACAGCCCGGCACCGTTGGGGATGCTCCCCCGGACCCGGACCTCCACACCGGGGACATCGATCCCGCGTGCGCGGAACGCCGCAGCGACCGCGACCAGGTAGTTGACCCAGTTCCACTGCTGCTGAACGGCCGTGGCGTCGACGTCAGCGACCACCTGCCCGACCTCGGGGAAGTTCTCGGACGAGGCGACCAGCGCACGATCACTGCGCTCGCGCATCCATAGGTCTGTTCCACGATCGATCGCCATCGGCAGCACGGTTCCGCCCATGTAATCGATGTGGTCACCGATGAGGTTCACCCGACCAGGCGCGTGGAAGTGGCGCATCCCCCATATCTAACGCATCTCGACGGGCGTCACCCGACGAACACCGGCCCGCCACCGGCGTGGAGATTTCGCCATGGTCGGCCGAATGCGCAAGATGGGATCATGAGTCTGCGCGAATTCGGCCCGGATTTCCTCTGGGGGGTGGCCACCGCGGCCTACCAGATCGAGGGATCCCCGGACGCCGACGGCAAGGGTCCATCGATCTGGGACACCTTCACCCACCGGCCTGGCAAGATCGCAGACGGCAGCACCGGCGACATCGCCACGGACTCGTACCGCCGCTTCCCGGAGGATGTCGCGCTGGTCCACTCCCTCGGCTTCGGTGCATACCGCTTCTCGCTGAGCTGGCCCCGCATCCAGCCCGACGGCAGAACCATCAACCGCGCCGGCCTCGATCACTACGAACGCGTCATCGACTCCTGCCTCGGCGCGGGCATCGAACCCTGGGTCACGCTCTACCACTGGGATCTCCCGCAGGCCCTCGAGGACGAGGGCGGCTGGACCAACCGCGCGATCATCGACGCCTACGCGGAGTACGTGGCCGTTGTCGGGGACACCCTCGGCGACAGGGTCACGAACTGGATGCTCTTCAACGAGCCCCTCAGTTTCACCATGCTCGGCTACATGCTGGGTGAGCATGCGCCCGGCCGCCGGGGACTCAACAACTTCTTCCCCGCGATCCACCACGTCCACCTCGCGACGGCGGCGGGCGCGAGTGCGCTGCGCGCCACCGCCACGGATCCCGTGGTGGGCACCACCCATTACCTCACCGCGGCCAAGGGCTCGGGCCCCGGCCCGAATCTGGCCCTGCGTGCCGAACGCGCCGCGAACGCCATGCTCAACCGGGCCTTCCTGGAACCCGGTCTCGGCCTCGGGTACCCGGTGGACGACGCACCCATCCTGCGCATGATGCGTCGCTACATCCAGGACGGCGATCTCGAACGCTGCGAAGTCGATCTCGACTTCATAGGGGTGCAGTACTACACCCGCCTGCGGGCGCCTTTCCGGCCGATCCCTGGGCTGTGGACCATCCCGGGCTTCGGCGACGACGCAGACGTCGAGAAGACCTCCATGGGGTGGGAGATCCGTCCCGAAGGCCTGGGGATGGTGCTCGACATGGTGAACGCGTACGAGAGGTTCCCGCGGATCGTCGTGACCGAGGGCGGAGCGTCTTTCCCTGACCGGCTCATGGCCGAACGCGTGCGGGACTCACGCCGGATCGCCTACTACGAATCCCACCTCGCCCAGGTCCGAGCCGCGATCGACCGTGGAGTGCCCGTCGACGGGTACTTCTGCTGGTCGTTGCTGGACAACTTCGAATGGGCCGCGGGCTACGAGCCCCGGTTCGGGCTCGTCTACGTCGACTATGAGACCCAGCGACGCGTCGTCAAGGACAGCGGCTACTGGTTCGCTGATCAACTCGGTGGGACGGCGGTACCACCGGCATGAGGACAGGGGCGCTCATCGCCACCTGCGCCGTGCTCGCGGCGACGGCCTGCAGCGCACCGGCCGCAGACGCCGGTTCGGTCCCGCCCAAGCCGACCACGTGGTCCACCGGCGTATGGAGCACCGCCTGCGAATACGACACGGACGCGGTGCCCGAGCTCAGCGGCCTCGCCCCGTCGGTGCAACACAAGGGGGTGCTGTGGGCCATCAATGACAGCGGCAACGACCCCGTCCTCTACGCGATCGATGCGTCCGACTGCCGGATCAAGGGCCGTCACACGCTCACCTCCCCCAACACCGACTGGGAGGCGCTGGCCAGCGGCCGCAACGCCGCGGGTCAGCCGGTTCTCTGGGTGGGCGACATCGGCGACAACCTCGCCGCCCGCAGCAGCGTTGCCGTGCTGGAGGTCCCAGAGCCCGACCTCGGCGTCACGAGCGGCTCGGCGCTCATCCACCGCTACACGTATCCCGGTGGCCCTCGGGATGCCGAGGCGCTGATGGCAGACCGCGACGGCTCCCACCTGTTTGTGATTGCGAAGAGCGCCAGCGGCCCGATGTACCGCATCCAGGTCACCACCAAGAAGGTGCGGGCACGCAAACTCACCACGACAGTCCCGTTCGCGACGGACGCTGCCTCCAGCAACCGCGGATACGCGATACGCGACTACGTCGCCATCACCGGCTACCGAGCGCCGATACCCGGGAGCCGCATCGGTCGCAGCAGCCCGCCGTTGCTCAGGCAGTCGGAGGCCCTGGCGTTCAGTCGCTCGGGCGACTGGCTGTACACCGCCTCGGAGGGCGACGCCCGCCTGCTGCGAGCGCCGGTGCGTTGACAACCCGCTAACGACAACCATTTTCATTAATGCTACCTTGGAGTCATGACCAAGACTCTGTTGGCGATCGCACTGAGCGGCCTCGCCCTCGCCGGGTGTTCATCCAGCGACACCGACGCCTCTGACACCGCGAGCCCGAGCCCCGCCACCACCGTTGTGGCATCGCACTATCCGGTCCAGTTCCTCGTCGAGCAGGTCGGTGGCGATCTCGTGGACGTCGAGACCCTGACCGCACCGGGCACTGAACCGCACGACCTGGAACTGACCCCGCAACAGGTGGGCGAGGTACAGGAGGCGTCAGCGGTGTTCTACATCGGCGAGTTCCAGCCCGCCGTCGACGACGCCGTGGCTGAGGCTTCCGGCACCGCTATCGACCTCTCCGCGGGACTGCCGCTCCTTGAGGGCGGCGACCATGAACATGCTGAGGGCGAGGAGCATGCTGAGGGCGAGGAACACAGCGGCGTCGACCCGCACGTATGGCTGGACCCGGTGCTGATGCAGCAGATGGCAACCACCGTGGCCGACACGCTCGCCGAGACGGATCCGGACAACGCACAGACATTCCAGGACAACGCCGCCGCACTGACCGAGGAATTGGCCACGCTCAACACCGAGTGGGAGGACGGCACTGCGACCTGCGAGATCGACACCCTCGTGGTCAGCCACGAGGCGTTCGGCTACCTCGCGAACCAGTACGGATTCGAGCAGAAGGGAATCGCGGGACTGACCCCGGAGACCGAGCCGAGCGCTGCCGCGATCGCTGAACTCGCGGACTTCGTGAAGAACAATGGGATCACAACGGTCTATACCGAGACACTGGTGGACCCGGCCGTGGCGGAAACGGTAGCTGCGGAGGCAGGCGTCCAGACGGCGGTCCTGGACCCACTCGAGGGCCCGCCCGCGCAGGGGGACTACCTGAGCGCGATGCGGGATAACCTGGACACCGTGATGGCCGGCCAGAACTGTTCATGAGTGTCGTTCGCGCGTCCGATCTGGGTGTCAGCTTCGGACAGCCAGTACTCCGCGACGTCACGATCGACATCCACAGCGGCGAGTTCGTCGCACTCATGGGCGCCAACGGCACCGGCAAGACGACGCTGGTCCGATGCCTGCTCGGCCTCTTGCGACCCGACTCCGGTGAGTCCTGGTTGTTCGACACTCCGGTGTCACGCTTCCGGCAATGGCAACGTGTGGCGTACGTCCCACAGCGTCTGATCGCCCACAGCGCCGTGCCCCTCAGCGTTGAGGAGGCGGTGCGCAGCGCGCTGACCTCCGCCCACCACCGGTGGCGCCCGATGAATCGCGAGGAGCGCACGCGTGTGAAGGATGCGATCGAGAGCGTGGGCCTCACCGACCGCTGCAAGGACCGGCTTGAAGACCTCTCCGGTGGTCAGCAACGCCGGGTGATGATCGCGCGAGCACTGGCCACCAAGGCCGAGTTGCTGATCATGGACGAACCGACTGCGGGCATCGACGCGGGCGAGCAATCCCGGTTGGCCGGACACATGTCCGCCCTCCACGACGCTGGTGTGACGATCGTGCTGATCACGCACGATCTCGGGCCGGTCGCCGGACTGGCCGACCGCGCGATCGTCCTCGGCCCACCGACAGCAGGCTCCGTACGGTACGACGGCGCTTCCCCGCCTCCGGCACAGTGGACCGAGCACGTGTGGCACCACAGCCATGACACCCCGGAAGATCCGGGTCTACTGGAGGGGCCATGACCTGGCTCGACTTCGACTTCATGCGCCGCGCGTTGATGGCGGCGATGATCATCGGACTGCTCGCCCCGGCGATCGGCGTATTCCTGGTGCAGCGCCGTCTGGCACTACTGGGCGACGGCATGGGGCATGTCGCACTGACCGGTGTCGGGCTCGCATTCCTCACCGGCAGCGCCCCCGTCCCGACCGCCCTGGCCGTAGCAGTGCTCGGTGCCATCGGCATCGAGGTCCTGCGCGCGCGCAGCCGCTCGGCCGGCGACGTCGTCCTTGCTCTGGTCTTCTACGGTGGGATCGCAGGCGGTGTCCTGCTGACCTACATGGCCGGCAACCGCGCAGCGTCCTCGCTGAACCAGTACCTCTTCGGAGCCATCACCACCGTCTCCGCCACCGATCTGGTGTGGCTGGCGATCGCCGCGCTGGCGGTCTTCGCACTCCTGGCGGTGTTCGGGCGCGAGATGTTCGCGGTCGCATTCGACCCGGAGGTCGCCAAGACGCAAGGGATCCGGACCGAACTGATCAGCACGCTCACCACCGTGTTGGCCGCCGTCACTGTGGTGATCGGAATGCGGACCGTGGGTCTGCTACTCGTCAGCGCGATCATGATCGTGCCGATCGCGGCGGCGCAGCAGGTCAGTTCGTCGTTCCGGAGCACAGCAGTCACAGGCGTGATCATCGGTGTTGCGTGTGCCGTCGGCGGCGTCATCGCCAGCTATTACGTCGACGCACCGTCCGGGGCCACGATCGTGCTGCTGACCCTCGCGTGCTTCCTCGTCACCCTTGCCATCGGAGCCCTGATTCGGAGGTCGACATGAGCCAGACCCGACGACGCACCCGGCAGCGCGACGCCGTGGCCGCACTTCTCGAGCAACGCGAGGACTTCCGGACAGCCCAGCAGATCCACGCTGATCTGCGGGAGTCAGGCGAGGACGTGGGCCTGACGACGGTGTACCGGTGCCTGGCCGCGATGGCCGAAACAGGTGAGGTCGACATCCTGCTCGGTCAGGACGGGGAGGCCCGCTACCGAGCATGCAGCACAGGCCACCACCATCATCTGGTCTGCAGATCGTGCGGCTTCACCGTCGAGGTGACGGCCGCCCCGGTGGAGCGATGGGCGCGTCGGACTGCCGACGAACACGGCTTCAGTGACGTAACTCACACGGTCGAGATCATCGGCCTGTGCGACACGTGCGCACGCTCCTGAAACTCAGCCTCCTCGGCGGTTAGCGTCGACACACAAGGAGGTTCTTTCATACACATGGCGAACAAACTCATCGCCGAATTCATTGGCACCTTCCTCCTGGTGTTCCTGGCAGTCGGCGCCGCAGTCAGCGGCATCAAGACGGTGGGAATGCTGGGAGTGGCGCTGGCGTTCGGCATCGTTCTGATGGCTCTGGCATACTCGATCGGCCCGACGTCGGGCTGTCACGTGAACCCCGCGGTCAGTCTGGCGTTCTGGCTTTCGAAGCGGCAGTCCGGGAAGGAAGCGGGCCTCTACATGGTCGCGCAGTTCCTGGGCGCTACTTTCGGCGGCTTCGTGCTGTGGGTCCTGGTCAACTCCGGGGGGGTTGCGGACCAGACCGGCGGCCTGGGCACCAACGCTTTCGGCGGGGACGGCCCCAACGCCCTCGGCGCATTCCTGGCCGAGGCCCTGCTCACCGCGGCATTCGTCGGAGTGATCCTGTTGGTCACCGACCACGCCGCTGCTCCCGGATTCGCGGGACTGGCGATCGGTGGCGCGCTTGCAGCGGTCCACCTCGTAGGCATCCCGCTCACCGGCACGTCGGTGAACCCGGCACGCTCTCTGGGTCCGGCGCTGTTCGCCGGCGGCGAGTCGATGCAACAGGTGTGGTTGTTCCTCATCGCACCGTTCGTCGGTGGCGCGATCGCGGTTCTCTTCTGGAAGATCACCCGGCCCGCCGACGCGGTCCTCAGCGACGAGGGCACCGAACAACTCGGACGCGAAGGCGACTGAGCCGAACGACGAAGGGGCCGCCGGGATATGGGCCGGCGGCCCCTTCGTCATGTCCGGCGCAGCGGACGGATCGTCCAGACATGGAATGGCCCATCGCCGCGGGGGTAGTCGAGGCCTATCCAACACAAAAGGAGGTAGATCATGACTACTGCACGCGACATCATGACCCCGGACGCCCGATGCGTCTCAGAGACCAGGTCCGCCGGCTGCCTGTGATCGACGGCCATGATCTCGTCGGGATCGTAGCCCTGGCCGACGTGGCGAAGGCACTGCCGGACAAGCCGGTCGGAGAGGTACTCGAAGCCATCTCCGCGTGACCCGCGACCGCAGCGGCCCGCGCACATCCTCCTCGCGTGGGCCGCTGTCCTGTGTCAGGCGACCTCCCGGCGCCAGTGCCTGGTCGAGGCATCGGTTCCGATCACGATCCGCGGGTTCGCCCCCGGGTCGAGCCATCGTGCCGTCGCTCGCATCTGACGAAGCCCCACGGCAACACACCCGGCCGTGGGCCGCCCGCGCTGCACATGCAGGAAGATCCCGCCGCCCTTTCCAGTGTTCGCAGGCACACCCGCCCGCCATTCGCCGGATCCTGGATCCCGATAGACCGCACTGGGCAGGTTGTAGCCGATCACCACCGCAAGCCGGTAGGCACGCCCATAGTCGGCGAGCCGCTCGGACCATTGACCGTCGTCACGCCAGCGCGCCTTACTCCCCCGCCGGCTCTGCAGGACGTTGTAGGTCCGGGGATCCCGTGGGTCGTAAGGCCAGTAGGACGAACCCGTGATGCGGTGGTACGGAAGCCGCACAGAGGTCCCGGCGCCGCGACCGAAGGCGCGCGGCAGGCTGAAGACCCCAGCCGGTGTGGTGCCGGTGTTCTGCAGACGCTGTCGGGCGGGTATCTGCCCGTTGACCCCGAGCCACGCCCGTGTGGCGCGTCCGACCCGCTCCCACCCCGTGGGTGACCACTCGAAGCGACGCACCTGGGCCCGCGTACTCCTGCGATGAGGTGCGCTGACGACGATCACCTGCCGCGTGTCCGGCACAGGCCGTTCGACGACCGGCGCCGGTGGACCCAGGAGCAACGCCAGCATTCCCCCAGCGTACGGGGCCTTCCGCAGGAGCCGGCCCGATCGAGGCGGGTTATCGTTGAGGGAAATGGATCTCAATCTTCCCCGTTCCGCCGTTGACCCTGTCGTGCGCGAAACCCGCACGGCCTACCGCAGCCTGATGGGCGGCGGATTCGCCGACCTGCGCCGGATGCCGTCAGAGGTGATCTTCGACGAGCCCAAATGCACCGTGCACCGCTACGAGCCGACCGCTCCCGCGGACCCGGACGCGCTGCCGGTACTTCTCATCCCGCCCATGGCCGCCACCCCTGTGTGTTTTGACCTTCGCCGCGGTTGTTCCATGGTCGAATTCCTCGTCGACACTGGTCGGCCGACATACCTCGTCGACTACGGCGACATCAGCACCCTGCGCGACCAAGACCTCGGCCTCGAGTTCTGGATCGACACGGTCCTGCCCGACGCCATCAACTCCGTCCTGGCCGACTCAGGCGCCCGCGGTGTACATCTGGTCGGTTGGTGCCTCGGCGGCATCCTCGAGATGTTCACCGCGGCCGCCCATCCCGACCTCCCCATCGTGAGCGTGACGTCTGTGGCCAGCCCCTTCGACTTCGGCAAGGTCCGTGTCCTGGGACCGGTGCGGATCATGGAGGACCTCACCGGTGGCATCCTGACCACGGGCTTGGTCCGCGCGCTCGGCGGGATCCCCGGCCGACTGAACGGTCTCATCTACCGCTGGCTGGACCCGGTGAAACAGATCAAGAAGCCGCTCCTGCAACTGCAGAGCCGCGACGATCCCGACACGCTTGCCCAGATCGAGGCGGTGGACGTGCTCATGGACACCATGGAGGCGTATCCGGGCCGCAGCATCTCGCAGATCTACCATTCGCTGATCCGCACCAACCGCTTCTCGGAGGGACAACTGGTCCTCAAGGGCGGCCGCGTTGTGGAGCTCGATGACGTCACCGTTCCGGTGATGGCGATCGCTGGCACCGGCGACCTCTTCTTCGCACCACCCGCTTCAGCCCACCATGTGGGGACGCTGCTGACGAACAGCCCGTACGTACGTCTGGAGACCGCGCCCGGCGGGCACCTCGGGGTGCTCAGCGGTCGGTCCGCCCGGGAGACGACCTGGCAGTACGTCGAAGACTTCCTCGCCGCCAACGACGCCGCCTGACGATGCCCCGGGTAGCGTCCTGCGGTCTGACCACCCTGGACCTCGTGCAGTACGTCGAGCATCTCCCCGGACCCGACGAGAAAGTGCAGGCACGTGAGGCACGCGTCGAGTTCGGCGGGCCTGCGGCCAACGCTGCTTTCACCGCTCGGGCCGTGGGGGTGCAGTCGCGGCTCATCACGTGTCTGGGTACCGGACCCCTCAGCGGTGCAGTGCGCGAGCAGTTGATCGGTTCCGGCGTCGAGGTGATCGATGTGGCGGCAGGGCACGGATGGCAGCCGCCGGTCTCTTCGGTGGCGGTGACCGACCAAGGACGTTCGGTCATCTCGGTGAACGCCGCAACCAGTTCTGCGACCACGCTGCCGGACGGCGCCCTCGACGGGTGCGGCGCGCTGCTCGTCGACGGACACCATCTTGCGCTGGCGGTCGACGCTGCCACTACGGCCCGACTGGCCGGGATCCCGGTCCTGCTCGACGGCGGCTCATGGAAACCCGGCCTGGAGCGCTTGGTGCCACTGGTGGACTCCGCGGTGATCTCGGCCGACTTCCACCCTCCTGAGGCCGTCGCCTGGGGAGATCGGCCCGTGGCAGTGACACAGGGTCACCGGGAGATCCACTATCGGCAGGGACCCGACCAGGGCACCATCGAGGTCGATGCCGTGCCCGACGCAGAGACCCTCGGGGCCGGGGACGTGTTCCATGGCGCCTGGCTCGCCCACGTCGGCCGTTTCGGGCTGCACGACTTCGCCGGTGGGCTGCGCTTCGCCGCCCGCATCGCAGCCCTGTCGTGTCGCTATCCGGGAGCGCACGACTGGGCGGAGCACCTCTGACCTGACGTACCGTGGACGAGGGGCTCACAGGGAGGGGATCCGACATGACACTGTCCGACATGGCGCGCGAGAAGGCGGAGAAGGAACTGGCGAAGGGGCAGGCCGCGCTCGCCGAACACACCGCGGAATTGAAGGCGGCACAGACCCGACTCGAGGCCGCACAGAAGGCTCTGACGGACAAGGCACGCGCCGCTCAGTCCGCCTCCGAGGCCACCATCAAGGATCTTCAGGTCCAACTCGGCGATGCCCAGGCGAAACTCGACGCCGCACAGGGCTCGGCGGACCTCACCGACGCGGTGACCAGCCCGGGCATCCTCCGCGGGGTGACCGAGCCGTTCCGGCAGGCTGCGGACGCCAGCGTCTCGTCGGCACAGGCACAGGTGGACGCGCTGCAGGCGCAGATCTCACAGGCCCAGTCAGTGGCGCAGACCCCGCCGGCGGAAACCTCACCAGAACTCGAGGCCGCCCAGCGCGACGTGCAGGCCGCCGAAGACGCCATCGCTTCAGCACAGATGCGCATCGACCTCTCGCAGAAGGCTCTCGACGCGCTGGACTGAGCCGAGGCGTCGGCTTCAGTCCACCGGATCCAGAGGAGCACCGGGCCCGAAGTAGGCCAGCGAATCCTGGACGGATCCCAGCCAACTCATGGACCGTCGTAGGCCCGCGGCCGGTGCGACCTTGGAGATGCTGCGCGCGTAGCAGTACGTCGGGCCCGAGGCCAAGGAGTAGTCGAACGTGACCCGCGCTACCACTTGCTCGCCGCCGGCGCGTCCCGTGGCCACCAGGCTCTGTCGGAAGTACAGCGGGCCGTAGGCACTTTGCGGCAGTTGGCGGATGCGGGAACTGTCGAGACGCACGCGCCGCCACGAGCCCTGCAACGACTGCCGCAGGGTAGCCCGTTGCGCACCGAAGTAGGCCCGCGTGGACGCTGCCGCATCTGCGCCTGTCGCGCACAGCACCGTGCTGAAGCCGTAGTCGAGGCTCAACTTCCCATTCCCCGATGAGATGAAGATGCCGTAGGCGCCATCGGCCGACGTCCAGTTCCGTGGCCCCGCCCAACTCCAGAACTGCGAGTTCTGATGCGTGATGGATCGAGGGGGCAGTTCGGTGGGCGCCACCGCGACCGCGGGAGCCACGGACAGAGCACTGGCACCAGCGAGCGCGACTACGGCTTTGATCATTGGCTCACTATAGGGATCGCGGCCCTGCGGCGGAACCCCCGATCAGTCAGACATCCGCGGAGGCGCTGAGCATGGACTTCATCTGCTTCTGGATGAACCGGATGGCGCGGGTCGGGGCCACCCGGATCGCTACGTTCATGACGCGGGCGTCCTTGCCGACGAAGATGTACAGACGGTTGCGCTCGATGCCGTCCAGCATGATCTGTGCCGCACGCGGCGCGGACGTCATCGGGATCCGGGAGGCATCCCCCGGCGTTGCAGGGGCGGCGACCCCGGAGTTCTGCGTGATCCCCGTGTTCACCGCGCCGGGCATGATGACCGAGACGCCCACGTTGGTGTCGATCAGTTCTGCGTACAGGCCTTCGGTCAGCAGTTTGACCGCCGCCTTGCTGGCGCCGTACATGCTCTGTCCTGGGAACGGGAAGAACCCGCCCATGCTGGACACGTTGGCGACGTATCCCTCTGGCCGGGTCACCAGCACCGGCAGGAAGGCCTTCACCATGTGGATGGTCCCCATGAGGTTGACGTTGAGTACCCGCTCGATGTCCGGATAGGACAACTCGGCCACCGGGACGAAGGGCTGGATGATCCCCGCATTGTTGATGATGCCGTCGACCGTTCCGTGGGCCCTCTCGACCTGCGGCACCAGGGCCTCCACTGCATCGCGGTCGGTGATGTCCACGACATGGATCGACAACCTCTCAGCGGCCTGTGCCAGCGCGACGGTCTCGGCCAGGGCATCAGCCCGCACGTCGACGGCGGCGACTCTTCCCCCACGCCGCAGGATCTCGAGGACGAGTTCACGTCCCATCCCACTGCCGCCACCGGTGACCACCCAGGTCATGCCCTCGATCCGCATCATGCCTCCCTGCCTCAACGGTACGCCGCCGAACTGGGCCGAGGAAAAGTGTTGTTCGACGGGCCCCGAAGCGCTCTCATCTATGTGGCGAACGAACCTGACATCTACTGTTGCCTGCATGAGCAGCGACGCGCAGTTGGCCGACGGGCTGGCGCGCGACCCGGCCGGCGGGCTGGCGGCCGTCTACCAGGCCTACTCTGCGAGGCTCTACACATATGCGTTGACCATGCTGCGCGACCCGGCCGGCGCGCAGGACGTGGTGCACGACGCACTGTTGGTCGCGTCCGGTTCGATCGGTCAACTGCGCGACCCGGCCAAACTGCGTCCGTGGCTCTACGCCATCACTCGCAACGAGTGCCTGCGCGCCCTACGGGGCCGCAACCGGTTCAGCGACGCCGATGAGGTGATCGACGTGCCGGACGACAGCATCGATTTCGACGCGGGGCTGCGCAGGGAGGAGGCCTCCCGGCTGATCGCGCAGGGTATGGCCGTCATGAACCCGGCCGACCGGGACATCCTCAGCCTGGCACTGCAACACGACTTGGACGTCGAGCGGATCAGTCAGATCACGGGCGCCAAACCCAATGCCCTGCATGCCCGGCTTTCGCGTGCCCGCGCTGGCCTGTCCGACGCCATCTCCGCACTCGCCCTGTACCGAACACGCGGTCGCGACTGCTCAGAGCTGGCCGCCATCGTGGCCGATCAGCCACTGTCCCCGTTGCTTCGCAAGCGCATCGCGCGACACATCAAGGAATGCGCCGACTGCGAGCGGCGGCGCCGTGGCGCACTCGCAGCGCTGGGTCCCGCCATGGCGGCACCCGTCTTCATCCCCCCGCCTACCGACCTTCTCTCGAGGATCCAGCAGAGCCTGCACCAGGGGCAGGCCGCGCCACTGGCTCAGGCCGCCGTGTTCGATGCCGACGGCTTCCCTCGCCCGCTGGATGCCCGGCGCTCGCACACGTGGCTGCTGCCGGTGGCAGCGGTGATCGCGGTCCTGCTGCTCGTGGCGGTGGGGCTCGTGGTCACCGGAGATCGTTCAACGAAGGCGTCGACCGACTCGGGGACGATCATGGGTTCTGCGGCGGCGAGCCCCCAAGCGTCCTCGACAAGCTACCCGAGCGTTGAGGCGCCTGCCGCGGTCGAGCCGGACGCGGATATCGCACAGCCCAAGACCCCGGTGGAGGAACCCACCGTGGCGACGGTCGCGCCCTCTGAACAACCCACCGTCCGCAGCACCGAACAGTCCGCCGAGGAGAAGGACACAGGCACCCGCTCGACCAAACCCAAGAAGACCGCGACACCCAAGCCGACCGTCGCGCCCACCGCAGCAGCCCCTCCCCAAGCAACCCCCGCAGCGCAGGCGCCGGTCATCACCGGCGTGACGCTGGTCGACCTCGACAAGGCAGCAGACGGTGGGTTCACCCGCTGTGATGGGTTCACGCTGCAGGTCACTGCGGCAGTCAGCGGGTCCGTCGACACGGTCAGGGCGGTGATCGCGCCGTTGGGCTCGGCGATCACGCTCGCCGGCAACCCCCACGAGGGCACCGCCACACTCCCCCCCGGCGACTACACGGTCTCGGTCGAGGCCACTGGACCCGGCGGGACCACGACCCGCGACGCCGGCTCGGTCCTGCACATCTGCCCCGGCTGAGCCCCGATGCGGACACAACTGGTTGGCGGCGCCGTCACATGCGCCCTCGCCAACCAGATCGGGACGCCTGAACGCCGGTTATGTCGCTAATGCCGGACTCAGAACGTCCATTTCTGGTTGGCCGCCGAGTGGCGCCAACCAGAAATGTCCGGCGGGACACCTTCACCAAAGAGGCGTCTTGTCCGCTTCGATGGCGTCGTCAAGGATCTGCAGCAAGCCCGCCCGCATCTTCACCTTGGTCTTGGCGTGAGCGGTCATGTTCAGCCGCTTCATGTCCTCGGCGACAGCCCGCGCGGCCGGCATGAGCTCCTCCGGGGCAACCACCGCGTCCAGGAAACCCGCCGCCATCGCCTGCTGCGGGTCGAACATCTCCGCATTGATCACGGAGCGGTTCAGGTAGGACTTGCGGAGCCGGTCGCGGGCGAGTTCGATGCCGACGTGGTGCATCGTCATCCCGATCTCCACCTCGTTCAAGCCGATGCGGAACGGACCATCCACCCCGATGCGATAGTCAGCGGACAGAAGGATGAACGCACCCTTCGCGACGGCATGCCCCGGGCACGCGACGATGATCGGGAACGGGTGGGCGAGCATCCGTCGTGCCAGCGTGGAACCCGCTGCCACCAGCGCGATGGCATTCTCCGGCCCAGAGGTCATGACCTTGAGGTCGTAACCGCCGGACAGGATGCCGGGCCGGCCCGTCAGGATCATGATGGCCTCATCGGCCTCGGATCGATCAAGACACGCGTTGAGTTCCGCGATCACATCCGGGGAGATGGCATTGACCTTGCCGTTGTTCAGGGTCACGGTCGCGATGCCGTTTTCGAGTTCGTAGCCGACCAAGTCGCTCATGTCTGCGAGCGTAGTCACCGGTGTCACGGCCTCTGACATGCCGGCCAAGAACTCCGTCGCCCCATTACCCATTCCGGCGGATAATCGGTGCCGATGAGTTCAGAATCCGACACGTTCCGCGCCCGCGTCACCGCCGTGCACAAGAACCGGTGGGAGATCGACCCCGGCGGCTCCGCAGTGCTTGGCGCCAGGATGGACGGTGCGCCGAGTGAACTCCCCGTGGTCGGCGACTGGGTGACCGCGCAAACACATGGCTCGCTGTGCCGGATCATCGGGCTCGAACCCCGACGCGGCCTGCTGACACGCAAGCGCCCCGGCGACGTTGCCCACGATGCGGTGGTGGAGCAGCCGATCGCGGCCAATGTGGATCTGGCGCTTCTCACCATGGCCGTCGACGACGACTTCAGTCTTCGACGGCTGGAGCGTTACCTGACCCTGGCCTGGGACTCCGGGGCGACACCCATCGTGATCCTCACCAAGTCCGACCTCGCGCCGTCCGCCCACCTCAGCGATCTCATGACATCGGTGGACACGGTCGCTTTCGGGGTCCGCTGCATCGCGACCAGCACGAGCACCGGGGTCGGCCTCGATGAGTTGCGCACGGCGCTGGAGCCCGGAATGGTCGCTGTCCTCCTCGGCTCCTCGGGTGTCGGGAAGTCCAGCTTGGTCAACGCATTGACGGGCACCGACCGGCAGGCAGTCACCGATGTGCGCGATTTCGACGGCAAGGGCCGGCACACAACCACCTCCAGGCAGCTCCTACCGCTGCCGTGGGGCGCCTACATCGTGGACACTCCCGGACTGCGCGAGCTTCAATTGTGGGCGGACGAGGAAGCCCTGGCGAGCAGTTTCCCCGACATCGCGGAACTGGCCGACGACTGTCGCTTCCGTGATTGCACCCATGGCTCGGAACCCGGCTGTGCGGTGCTTTCGGCGGTGGCCGACGGGAGCCTGCAGGAGGAACGGCTTGAGAACTGGCGTCGACTTCACCGCGAACTCACGTACCTCGC
>WBZP01002557.1_pt1 | contig 20770 bp, 21 predicted proteins | sample 5204301 | NCBI WGS metagenome assembly WBZP01 (sample SAMN12412401, study PRJNA552823) | activated sludge metagenome | isolation source: activated sludge from nitrification reactor of wastewater treatment plant... | place: USA: Pennsylvania | collected 2017
CTTAATAGTGCAGTTGAATTGTACAAAATTATTGGGTAAATCCCAGTTCCAGAAAGAAAAATGGCTTACGTCGCCTACATAATTGCTACCTGTTTTAACAGCCTGGCCTTCTTCTTTCCATAATCCTTTAGCTTCATCAAATGACCAGAGCGGAATGGTAGCCGGGGCATTTGATAAAATGGCTGAAGGTATCGGCATCGTTAAAGTGGCTTTCTGGCCTGTTGCTATTTGCAATAACTCGCCGGAAGCGCCCGTAAGTTCAACAGCTACCATGCCATATGTAGTAAGTGTTTTTAATGAACCGTCTGTAGAAATTCCACGAAGGTCGCCGGGCATTTCCAGGTTTAAATCTGTTGCAGTTGGGCTTATCCAGTGAGCTGCAACATTGATGGTACCACTATAGGCAGTATTGGAAGAAGCATTTACTACCGCATTGGCCGGAAATACAATACTCAGGCCATTGGCCAGGGTAACATTTCCGCCTGTAGCTGCAGGAACGGTTCCGGCAATGGTTTTAGGAATCAGTTTGATCCTGAAGAAAGCAGCTTTATCTGTTTGTGCAATATATGTTTTTATGCCTTTGAAATAACCGGGTTTGCTTACAGTAACTACAGCCGCTGTTTGCACCACCTGGGTATTCTTTATCTCAAAATATCCGTATTTATCTGTGCTGGCAGAGCCGGTTCCTGCTGTAACCGAAGCGCCCATAACCGGCGCATCATTTTCGTCGGTTACAAATCCGGAAACAGAAGAAGCTACTTTTACAGTAAAATCGGGGAGCAGCAGGGTATTGCTTCCATCGCCACTTACTTCCTTCTGGCAGGAAGCAAATAACAGGATAGCCATCACCGGTAGGATAAGCCTGGTAATTGTTGTTTTAAGCATTGTTGTCATGATTAGATTATTTAGAGAATTTGTTGGTCAAACAATAGAGGATATGAAAAATCATCCTGCTGCCTGGATGAGAAAAAAAATTTACAGTCACATCATTTTTCTATACCGGCAAACTGCAATTTAGCCATCCGCTGTCAATATGAAGGCCCTCGTATTTTTTGTAAAATTGAATGGCCGGTTCGTTCCAGTCAAGCACCTGCCAGGCCATGCCACTGTATTTATTTTCCCTGCATTCCTGCGTCAACCTGTCAAATAATAGTTTGCCGATGCCTTTTCCCCTCAGTTTTTCCGTTACCAGGATATCTTCCAAGTATAAACGTTTTCCTTTCCAGGTGCTGTACCTGATATAATACAGGGCAAACCCGTTAACCTGTCCGTCTGTTTCCGCAACAAAGGCCCACCAAACCGGGTTTTCGCCAAATCCGCTTTCAACAAAATGGTCAAATGAAACGGTTACTTCTTCCGGCGCTTTTTCATAAACGGCCAGTTCATGTATCAGTTCCATCATCCTGGTGCAATCTTCCTTAACCGCTTTTCTTATAGTAACCTGCATGCCTGTTTTCGTTTTTATTTTTAAAGGATGAATATACTGTAAAACTAAAATCTGCAAGGATATTTAATTCGGTTAATTTTGAAGATAAAATCTAATGAATGAAGAAAATTTTCGCCCGGTATGCTGCTTACAATGTATGGGCTAACCAGCGCCTGGCAAATTGTATCAGCAAATTATCGGCTGAACAGGCAAACAGGGAAGTTACCAGCAGTTTCAACAGCATTTATGCTACTGTTCTGCATTTATGGGATGCAGAATCCATCTGGTGGCAGCGGCTGAAAATGAATGAACATCTTGACATACCCAGTGCCGGCTTTAGCGGGAATACCAATGAATTATGCAATAACCTGATCAAACAATCCATACTTTGGAGCGAATGGGCAGAACATGCTACGGAAGCGGCCCTGGAGCATGAGTTCATTTACCGGAATTCTAAGAAGGAACAGTTTAAACAACCGGTTCATGAAGTGATGATGCACCTGTTCAATCACCAGAGTTACCACCGCGGACAGTTAGTTACCATGTTCAGGCAGGTAGGCATGCAAGAAATTCCCGGTTTTGATTATATTCTTTTTACAAGAGGAAAATGATGCGGCACCTGCATCAGTTATGTTCAATCATGGTGAGGGTGATGCCATAGGAGCCGTCTACAAAATAACCGCCAAGCCCGGGTACAGGCGGCTGGTATTCTGAATGGAAGAAATGGCGGTATACCAAACCGATTCCGGATGCATATCTTTCGCGGCTGATATTTATTTCAGAGTAAGAATTTGGATCTGTAGGGTTACCGATCACTTCATCGCGGTGATTTACCAGCAGCGTATTGGCCAGGTTGAAACTTCCTACCTGGGCAGCCTGCCCCACGCTGTCATACACATAATCCCAGTCGTCCAGGTATTTCACCTGCGAATTGAGGGAATAGGTATCAATAAATGAATTCCCTTTCCATGAAAACTCATCTCTCACCGGTTGTTTCAGTTTGATGAACCTCATATTGTTTTCAATGAATTCCAATGAATTGGATGTATTAACTGCGGTAAATGTATTATCCGGAACCCAGGCGGCAGCCGGATTGTTCCTGATATACCTGAAAATGCGGTATGCAGGTCGTCCAAGGTTATCCGTTATCAAAGAATCTACCACAAATTTTACCTGGTAGCTATGTGTTTCAGCGGTTGTACCAAAATTTGTATAAACTAAAGAATCGAGGCTGTATGTAATGTATTTGCCTGTCTGTAAAGGAAAATATTCTTCCAGTTGCGGCGTCTGAAAGTCGATACTGGATTTGCCGCAGGAACTGAAAACAGCGGCCAGTGCTGCCAGGTAAATGCAGGGAATTAGTTTTTTCATACGATTCAAGGTACATATTTAATCTGAACAGATTGCCCTGATGGCAAAAATGCTGCTTTTGAAGAATTCCGTTAATCAGTAGCGCTGAATGATACCACCACCAATCACATCTTCGCCTTCATAAAATACGGCGCTCTGCCCGGGCGCAATACCTTTTACATTTTCAAAGAAACGAACTTTAATGCCCTTTTCGTATGTATACAGGTTGCTGAGCGCCCCTTTGTCTTTATAGCGTATTTTGGTTATGGCTTCCATTTCTTCCGTTATGCCTTCATATTTCATCCAGTTTAACTGGTTTACGCACATTTCCTGCCGGTTCAGGTCGTCTTCACTGCCCAGCACAACAGTATTGGTCTCCGGGATAATTTTGGTAACAAAAGCCGGTTTTCCCAGGGCGATATCCAGGCCTTTCCGCTGGCCAACCGTGTAAAATGGATAACCTTTATGCCTGCCCAGGATATTGCCGGATTGGTCGGTAAAATTTCCACCGTTCACTTTTTCTTCCAATCCTTCCACTTTGCGCTTCAAGAATCCACGGTAATCATTATCCGGAACAAAACAGATTTCGTAACTCTCATTTTTTTTGGCCAGTTCGGGATACCCGAATGCTTCCGCCATTTTCCTGATGGCAGACTTGTGGTAGGTTCCCAAAGGTAGAATGGTTCGGCTAAGCAGGTCTTGTTGCAAACCCCATAAAGCATAGCTCTGGTCCTTGGTTTCATCCAGGCCCTTCCTGATAAAATACCTGCCGTTGCTGTGCTGCAAAACCTGGGCATAATGGCCGGTTGCAATAAAATCGCATCCAAGCGCATCTGCCCTTTTAAGCAAGGCCCGCCATTTGATATGTGTATTGCACATCACGCAGGGATTGGGCGTTCTTCCGGCCAGGTATTCCTCCACAAAATTCTCAATTACAAAATCACCAAACTCTTCCCTGATATCCAGTATAAAATGCGGAAAACCATGTTGTACAGCCGCCTGGCGGGCATCATTAAAACTGTCGATATTGCAGCAGCCGGTTTCCTTTTTGCCGGTTGTTCCCACACTGGTTGCATAATCCCATGTTTTCATGGTGATGCCAACCACATCATAACCTTCTTTATGCAGCATAAGGGCAGCCACGGTACTGTCAATACCGCCACTCATAGCCATCAACACTTTTCCTTTTTTACTCATATCGAAATTCTTCGATGCAAAGATACTGAAATGTGGGTTGTGGTTTGTGGTTTGAGGTTTGGGGTTTGAAGTTTGAAGTTTGTGGTTTGTGGGTTGTGGTTTGAAGTTTGAGGTTTACAGGTTTACCTGAAGGAATAGTTCCTCTTGATAACTTTTAGTGAATCACTTTTTAGTTTTCACTTACTTTGCAGCTATGCAACAATATTTACAACTTCTTAAGCATATTATTGAAACGGGGGAGGATAAAAACGACCGGACAGGTACCGGAACCAGGAGCGTTTTCGGTTACCAGATGCGCTTTAACCTGCAGGATGGTTTCCCTTTGGTTACAACCAAAAAAACACACCTGAAAAGCATCATTCATGAATTATTGTGGTTCCTGAAAGGAGATACCAATATTGCCTATTTAAAAGAACATCAGGTTAAAATTTGGGATGAATGGGCAGATGAAGACGGAAATCTTGGCCCGGTTTACGGTAAACAATGGCGCAGTTGGGAAGGTGCGGGTGGCGTGGAAGTTGACCAGGTAATGGAACTGATAAAACAACTGAAAACCAACCCCGACAGCAGGCGCATGATCATAAGCGCCTGGAATGTAGCAGACTTACCAAAGATGAAACTGATGCCTTGCCATTGCCTGTTCCAGTTTTATACGTCGGCACCCGGAAAAAATGGAAAGCGGAAATTAAGCTGCCAGTTATACCAGCGCTCTGCGGATGTTTTTTTAGGTGTTCCATTCAATATTGCATCTTACGCACTCCTTACATTGATGATTGCGCAGGTTTGTGATATGGAACCGGGTGAGTTCATCCATTCTTTTGGTGATGTGCATTTATACAGCAATCATTTTGAACAGGCAACCCTGCAGTTAACCAGAACGCCATTCGCTTTGCCAACCATGAAATTGAATGCTGCTGTGAAAGATATTTTTGATTTCAGGTATGAAGACTTTGAGTTGCTCAATTATGAAGCGCATCCGGGAATAAAGGCGCCTGTGGCGGTGTGAGAAATAATTAATAAGAAATAATTAATAAGAAATAAATAATAAGAAAGTTGGAGTTACAGGTTGGGGGAAAAATACGCACATTTAAAGAGGAAAACAACTAAAGTACCGGCTGTTTGATTTTTAATTTACCTTCCAAATTTCGTAATCATGAGTTTGGTGAAATTTAATCTGGAAGATAGATTAGTAAAATTTGCCTGTTTTTGTTTGAGTGTTGTTGAGTTATTGCCTAATGATAAAGCTGGCCAGAATTTAGCTTTCCAATTATCAAAAAGTTGTACTGCCTCAGCTTTAATATATGGCGAAGCACAAGCAGCAGAATCTCAGGCAGATTTTATACATAAAATGAAAATGGTTTTAAAACAGATCAGGGAGACGAGAATTAACTTGAGAATAATAAATGAAAAGCCAGTTTTAGTAAACCAGGTTGTTATGTTAGCTTTAAAGGAGTGTAACGAACTGTTGGCAATTTTTTTGAAAAGTATTGAAACCGCCAGGAGGAATCAAAAACTTACATCAAACAAATGAATACACTGTTGAAAATTGCTTTTTATAAATGTTGTCATCATTTTAATTTTGTATTCCTAATTTCTTATTTTTTATTCCTTATTCCTAATTTATGTTAATCTCTCTAATAGTAGCTGCTTCCACCAACAATGCCATTGGCAAAAACGGCCAATTGTTATGGCACCTGCCCAACGACCTGAAGTATTTTAAAAATACCACCTGGGGCATGCCGGTTATCATGGGGCGAAAATCATTCGAATCTGTAGGAAAGCCTTTACCGGGAAGATTCAATATTGTAATCACCCGACAGGCGGGCTGGCATACTGAGCATGTTGAAGTTGCAGCGGATGTAAAAGATGCTATTGAAAAGGGCAACAGAACCAATTGTAAAGAATTGTTCATCATCGGTGGCGGAGAAATTTATGAACAGACTATCGGTAATGCACAAAGGATATACATGACAAGGGTACATGCCGTATTGGATGCAGACACGTTTTTTCCGCCAATAGATGAATCTGTATGGATGATGACACACAACCTTGATTTTGAAGCTGACGATAAACACGCATTCGCATATTCTTTCCAGGTTTGGGACAGGAGGTAAATGATTTTTTTTGTACCTGGAAAATTTAATAACTTACTTATTCCAATTATTTGTATTCCCCCGTTCAATTAGCCATCAAATATGCACGTTACCTGTTCAGCGCGTCCAACGGTAAAGGTCACGGAGTGCATTCACCCTTTGTTTTCAGTTTTATAAAAAATGTGCTGAATGACAGGAAAGCATATCCCTGTTACCAAACTATCGAAAAGGAACGCCATGCTTTGTTGAAAGACGATTCTATTATTGAAGTAGCCGATTTCGGTGCCGGTTCTACTGTTATCAAAACAAAATCCAGGCGTATCAGTAAAATAGCGGCATCTTCTTTAAAACCGAAAAAGTATGCTCAATTGCTGTTCAGGATGTCGCAATATTACAAACCCGGAACCATCCTTGAATTAGGAACCTCATTTGGTATTACCACGGCATACCTGGCGTCCGGTAACCCGGCAGCATCCGTTTTTACACTGGAAGGAGCACCCGCAATTGCAGCTAAGGCTAAGCAGTATTTTGAAAAGATGCAGTTAAAGCAAATAAGCCTGTTGCAGGGCCGTTTTGATGAAACATTGCCGCAGTTGTTACAATCTATAAAAATGGTTGATATGGTTTTCATTGACGGCAACCACCGTAAAGAATCAACCATTCAGTATTTTGAAATGATTCGACGGAATGCAGGGCATTCAACCATATTTATTTTTGATGATATTCACTGGAGCAAAGGGATGGAAGAAGCCTGGGAACATATCAGCATGCATCCGGATGTTACGTTAACGATCGACCTGTTTTTTATCGGGATAGTGTTTATTAATCCGGATTTTAAAATAAAACAGCAGTTCCGGATCAGATTTTAAATTTCCTTAACTTTGATACTATAGTCTTAATATGATAATTGGCGTTTTACAAGAACCCGCTGGCGATTCCAGGGTTTCACTTTTACCAGAACATATTCCTGTATTAAAAAAATGGAATGTTGATGTAATTATCCAGCAGGGTGCGGGCCAAAAAGCATTTGCATCTGATGATGCTTATAAACAAGCCGGTGCCGGTATGGCTTCCCGTCAGGATGTATTGCAACAGGCAGATATGTTACTTACCATAAATGCTCCGTCGGATGCAGATATGGAACAGTGCAGGGCCAAAGTGATCTTCGGTTTGTTTCAGCCACTATTTCAAGCTGAATTGATAAAAAAATGGGCAGGTAAAGGGCTTACCGTTTTCAGTATAGACATGCTGCCACGTACAACCCGTGCGCAAAGCATGGATGTGCTGAGCAGCCAGGCAAACATCGCCGGATATAAAGCTGTGTTGCATGCTGCCGGTTTATTCCCGAGGTATTTTCCTATGTTCATGACGGCAGCCGGTACCGTTCCCCCGGCAAAAATGCTTATTCTTGGCGCCGGTGTGGCCGGTTTACAGGCAATTGCTACAGCCCGGAGATTGGGTGCGGTGGTTGAAGTGTTTGATACCAGGCCGGCAGTAAAAGAGGAAGTGATGAGCCTGGGCGCAAAATTTGTGGAAGTGGAGGGAGCAGCAGATGCAAAAGCAGCCGGCGGCTATGCAGTTGAACAGACAGAAGAATTCATGCAAAGGCAGAAAGCTAAGATTGCAGAAAGTGTAGCAAAGGCCGATGTGGTTATTACAACCGCACAGATTCCCGGGAAAAAAGCACCGGTTTTGATTACCACTGATATGCTGAACCTGATGAAACCCGGATCTGTAATCATTGATATTGCTGCTGCAACCGGTGGAAATACAGATCAAACAAAAAACAATGAAACGGTTTCATACAACGGGGTTACCATCGTTGGTAATTCAAACCTGCCCGCTTCCATGCCCGGAGATGCGAGCAAGTTATATGGTAAGAACTCGCTCAATTTCCTGCAGTTGGTTATCAATGGCAAAGATGGAAACCTTAATTTGAATTTTGAAGACGACCTCGTGAAGGGTACCTGCATCGCACATGGGGGAACGGTTACGAATGAACGAATTAGTGCTTTGCTGGTTTGATGTTTTTTTACAAAACGGATTTTAAAATTGTTATATGGAAAATGTATTAGGCTGGTTGTCGGAAAATCAACAGATCATCTATATCGTGATATTGATGGTGTTTGTTGGTATTGAAGTAATCGGGAGGGTTCCCAGTGTGCTGCACACCCCGCTGATGAGCGGCGCCAATGCCATACATGGCGTGGTTATCATAGGCGCCATCATTGTAATGGGCAAGGCCGAAACGGATAATTACCTGGCGCTGGTGCTTGGTTTCCTGGCAGTTATTCTGGGTACACTGAATGTGGTTGGTGGTTTTGTTGTTACCGACCGCATGCTGGAAATGTTCAAGGGTAAGAAAAAATGATTGCCTGTTTGTTTACAACAAATCAAAAAATCATACATCCTAAATCATACATCATACATCATAAATCTTACATCATAAATCATCCATCATCCATTCTCCATCATAAATCATGAGCGAACATATACTCACCATCTGTTACCTGCTTGCTTCGGTTACTTTCATACTCGGGCTTAAAATGTTGTCTCATCCAACAACTGCCAGGAGGGGAAACCTGGTGGCAGCAGCTGGTATGTCCATTGCCATTTTTGCCACTATTTTTTTATACAGGGATGAAGAACAGGCCAGGTTGCACAATTATGGATGGATATTTGCGGGGCTGTTAATCGGTGCCATCATCGGAACCCTGGCTGCGAAGAAAGTAAAAATGACTGCCATGCCAGAGATGGTTAGCCTGTTCAATGGAATGGGCGGCGCTTGTGCAGCGCTGATATCATTGGTGGAATTTAATCACCTGTCAGATGAAATAACGTTAACGGGTATATCAACAGGGCATACGGGAAAAGTGCTCATCATCGTGCTTGGGCTCATCATCGGATCTGTTTCATTTGCCGGTAGCATGATCGCCTGGGGAAAACTGAATGGTAAAGTGAAGGATGTTAGTTTTCCAGGACTTAACCTCATCAATATTGGAATGCTCCTTGTTGCACTGGGCGCCGGTGCCTGGCTGATAACTGATCCGGCTCAGCCCATGCTGCTGTATGGAATACTGGCTGTTTCATTATTATATGGCGTGTTGTTTGTAATGCCCATTGGTGGGGCAGACATGCCGGTTGTTATTTCACTGTTGAATTCCTTTACCGGCGTAGCAGCCGCATGTGGCGGATTCTTATATGATAATAAAGTGATGCTTACGGGCGGTATATTGGTTGGCGCCGCAGGAACCTTGCTCACCATACTCATGTGCAAAGCCATGAACCGTTCCCTGCAAAATGTACTGATTGGATCTTTCGGCGGTAACAACAGCACGGTTTCAGGTGCCGGAGGCCAGCAGGGCAGCTATAAGGAAGTTACCCTGAGTGATGCAGCCATGCTGATGAGTTATGCCAATAAAGTGATGATCGTTCCGGGATATGGGCTGGCTGTGGCACAGGCACAACATACCTGTCATGAACTGGAAAAGATACTGCACGAAAAAGGTGTTGAAGTAAAGTATGCCATTCATCCTGTTGCCGGACGTATGCCCGGGCATATGAACGTATTGCTGGCAGAAGCAGATGTGAGTTATGAAAAACTGCTTGAAATGGAAGAAGCCAACGATGAATTTAAAACATGCGATGTAGTACTCATACTCGGTGCCAATGATGTGGTAAACCCTGCAGCCAAAAACGATCCGGCATCGCCCATTTACGGTATGCCGATACTGGAAGTTGAACAGGCAAAAAATGTTATCGTGAATAAGCGCAGTATGAAACCCGGTTATGCAGGCATTGAAAACGCACTGTTCTTTCAGCCGAAAACAGCCATGCTTTTCGGTGATGCAAAAAAAGTGCTGCAGGATCTCTGTACGGAAGTGAAATCAGTGTGATTAATTATTTTAATACATTGAGTACCTTGATAAAACGTTCACAACCTGGCAGCAAGTGATTTTCTGTTCCTGGTTTCTGTGTGATTATTTTTTATAACAATTCCTTCAAAAAATAATTCAACCTATTGCAACTTCCAGCGGCACTGGTACAATCGTTAAGGGGCTTGCCGGGCTTTGATGAAGAAGCCTTTGTACAGGTGCATGAATCAGCTGAAACAGTAACATCTGTAAGATTTAACCCGGGCAAGGGATTAAAAAACTCCTGTGCCATATACAATGAAACAGCCGGAAAAATTCCCTGGAGCAGCGAAGGATATTATTTAAAACAAAGGCCTTCCTTTACCCTTGATCCGATGTTTCATGCAGGTGCTTACTATGTACAGGAAGCCAGCAGTATGTTCCTGGAAGAAGCCGTAAGGCAAACATGTAACCTGTCAGAACCATTACGGGTGCTTGATCTTTGTGCTGCGCCCGGTGGAAAATCAACTTTATTACAATCTGTCATACCAGATAATAGCCTCTTGGTTAGCAACGAAGTAATTAAGCCGAGGGTTAACATACTGGAGGAAAACCTCAGCAAATGGGGAGGCGCAAATGTTGTGGTAACCAATAACGATCCCAGGGATTTTCAACGGTTACCATCATTTTTCGACCTGGTAGTGGTTGATGCACCCTGCAGCGGAAGCGGCTTGTTCCGCAAAGACCCATTGGCTGTTTCTGAATGGAGCCCGGGTAATGTAGACCTCTGCAGCCAGCGCCAGGAGCGTATCCTGGCCGATGTATTGCCCTGTTTAAAACCCGGTGGCATATTGATTTATTCAACCTGTTCCTATTCTGAAAAAGAAGATGAGCTCATTGCATCCTGGCTCATCTCAGAACTTCCGGTAACGGGTATACGCTTATTGGCAGGTAATGACTGGGGGCTGGTTGAAACCGGTTCAACAGATGGAAAAGCATGGGGATACCGGTTTTACCCGGATAAGGTGAAAGGGGAAGGTTTCTTCCTGGCCGCTTTCAGGAAAACCGGTGAAGCAGCAGAAGGAAAACATATACTTAAAAAATCAAAGTTCGTGTTGCCATCAGCATCAGAACTGGAAACCTGCAGCCATTTCCTGGATGGACAGGCGCAGCTTTCCATTTTTAAATGGCAGGATGACCTGTTTGCAGTTCCGGCATCTTTGCAGGATGATATGGCGTTGCTCCAGGCGCTTTTATATGTTAAGAAATCCGGTGTAAAACTGGGGAAAGTTATTCGCAATCAACTGTTACCCGATCATGAACTTGCCATGAGTAATCTGTTACCGGAGCATGTACCATGTGTATCAGTACAACTGGAAGAGGCACTTCATTACCTGCGCCGCGAAGAACTGGTAACAGGTACCGCTGTAAAAGGATGGGCGTTGATCAGGTATCATGATGCAAACCTCGGCTGGGCCAAAATATTACCGGGCCGTATCAATAATTACTACCCAAAAGGCTGGCGTATTCTTAACAAGTGAGCATGCCTTTAACCAACTAATTTCTGCATCTTTGCAGGAATAAAATTTTGTCTATGAAAAATGTACTGTTTCTTTTATTTATTATCCCGCTCTTTGCGGGAGCCCAAACACCGCATACAGTAAAGGCAAAAGAGACATTATATTCCCTGGCAAGGAAATACAATGTACACCCAAGAGAACTGGCAGCTTATAATAATATACCGGTGGAAACAAACCTGGTACTCGGACAGGTTATAAAAATACCATTGAAGCCAACCATGGCTCCATTACAGGCAGTACCGCCCAAAACAGATGAGGTTGTAAAAAAAGAAGAACCTGCCAAACCGGTTACTCCGGTTAAAGTAGCTGCAGAAAAAAAGGAACCGGAAAAAACAGCCGTTTCGCCTGCTTCCAAAATTCCTGTTTATCATAAAGTGGCCAAAAAGGAAACCTTGTATGCTATCAACAAAAAATACAGCAATGCCAGCATAGCAGATATAAAGAAATGGAACAACCTTTCATCAGACGGATTAAGCGAAGGCACCAACCTGATTGTTGGATATAAAGAATCAGCAGCCATATCTGAAGAAAAAGTACAACCGGAAAAAACGGCCATCGAACCGGTGAAGGAAAAGCCGGTTGTAAAAGAAATGAAATCAGAAAGCACAGAGAGTCCGGTTACTAAAAAGGAAGAAGCAATAGTAAAAGCAGTTGAAAAACCGGTTAAAACTGTTCCTATTAAGGAAGAGCAAACCAGTATGGCCGGTAAAGATTTTAATGGCGGGGTTTTCAGGTCTTCATATATGGAGCAGGTGAAAGACAAAGCCGAGCCCGTGATGGAAAAGGGTACTGCCGGTATTTTTAAAAGTACCAGCGGATGGGAAGACGGGAAATACTATTGCCTGAGCAATTCCATTCCGGCAGGTACCATCGTAAAGGTAACTTTTCCGGCAACCGGGAATACTATTTATGCCAAAGTGCTGGACCTTATTCCTGACCTTCGTCAGAATGCAGGAATCATCCTGAGGCTGAGCAATGCGGCAACCAGTGAATTAGGTGTAAGCTCAGATATTTTTGAATGTACAATCAACTACTAATTAATAAGATTATGAAGAAAATTGTTTCAGTTGTTTTTAGTGCCCTGTTCATGTATGGCAGCACAATGGCCCAGATAGGTGAAAAAGGAAAACGGCAGGCACAGGTTGCTGCAGACGGGTTTACCGTTGTGAAGAGCAATGCGGTAACACCTGTAAAGAACCAGGCCAGGACAGGTACCTGCTGGAGTTTTTCCACCTCATCGCTGCTGGAAAGCCAGTTCATAAAAAATACGGGCAAAGCAGATATAGACCTGAGCGAAATTTTTACCGTGTATAATATTTATATTGAAAAAGCAAAGAATTATATACTGCGCCAGGGTAAAACACAATTCAGTGAAGGCGGGCTCGGTCACGACCTTATCAGGAGTTATGCCACATATGGCGCCATGCCCGAATCGGTTTACAGCGGCTTACGGGAAGGGGAAAAATCGCTTAACCATACCAAAGTGGTGGTTATCCTTAAAAGATACCTCGATGAGCTGCTTGGTGCACCGGCCGTTCCGGCAAACTGGCTCGACAGTTTCAAAAACATGCTGAACGAACACCTGGGCAAACCCCCGGCTGAATTTGATTATAACGGTGTTAAGTACACGCCAAAATCTTTTGCTAAAGATGTGTTGAAATTCAACAGCAACGATTATGTAAACATCACTTCATTTACGCATCATCCGTTTTATGCCCCCTTTATACTGGAAGTTCCTGATAATTTCAGTAATGGCAGTTACTACAACATTCCGCTGGCAGATATGATGCAGATGGTGAAAACGGCCATCAATAAAGGGTATACCGTGATGTGGGATGCAGATGTGAGCAACAGCGGATTCATGACCAACAACGGGCTGGCCATGTTCCTCCAGCGCAACGACCAGGAAACAGTTAACCCTGTTACTGCAGATGATAAGGAAATGGAATGGTCTGCTAACCTCCGTCAGCAGTATTTTGAAAACCTTACTACCCAGGATGATCACCTGATGCATATCGTTGGAATTGAAAAATCAAAGCAGGGAAAGGAATTTTTCCTGGTGAAGAATTCATGGGGAGCTACCGGGCCATACTTAGGCTATGTGAATGTATCTGAAGCGTATTTCGCCATGAATACAATCAGCCTGGTTGTTCCAAAACAGGCCATTGATCCGGCTTTGCTGCTCAAACTCGGAATAAAATAATCGATAAGGGTTTAAATTTTCAGTGCCGCATCATTAAGGGTGCGGCATTTCTGTAAAATGAAATCCGCGTAAGAAATTGGCCGTCTCCATTATTTTCTTCCCTTCCAGTTGCAGTTCAAGTATGTTTATGAAACCGTCGGTGCAGGCATACCTCAGATAGGTTTTGCCATCAGATTGCACCGTGCCGGCCGCCACGTTCGGGCTGCCCATTATTTTTTCTGCCCTGAAAATTTTAAGTTTCCTGCCCTGTAGTTCTGTAAATGCACATGGATATGGTGACAGGCCCCTGACCAGGTTAAAAATGTCACCGGTCGTTTTGTTCCAGTTTATCCTGCAGGTTTCTGTAAAGATTTTTGGTGCATGTACCAGCGGCCCGTTTACATCGGTTTCCAGTTTACCCTGTGGAATTTCATGTAACGTACCGTTTGCAAGACCTTTAATCGTTTGCAGCAACAATGAAGCACCGGTATCTTTCATCCGGTCGTGCAGTTCGCCGGCGGTTTCAGATTCCCCGATAACTATCTTTTCCTGCATCAGGATATTCCCGGTGTCAATATCATGTCTTAATTTGAATGTGGTAACGCCCGTGTATGCTTCACCGTTAATTACAGCCCAGTTGATGGGTGCGGCTCCGCGGTATTGCGGAAGCAATGAACCATGAACATTGATGGTTCCCATGGGCGGCATATTCCACACAATTTCGGGCAGCATCCTGAATGCAACCACAACCTGCAGGTCGGCCTGCAATGATTGCAGTGTTGCAATAAATGCAGGATCTTTCAGTTTCTCCGGCTGTAATACAGGGATAGCTTTTTCCAGGGCATATTTTTTTACAGCGCTTTGCTGGATGTGCATGCCCCTTCCTGCGGGCTTATCAGGAGCCGTTACCACTGCTATTACTGTACAACCCCCATCCACCAGTTTAGCCAGTGAAGCCACTGCAAATTCGGGTGTTCCCATAAATATGATCCTGATATCCCTGACGTTTTTATTGCTGTTCATCATTTATTGTCAAAATCGGCGTAAAGCAAATATTTTTTCCGCGTGGCCTTAAAGGCGTTTAATGCCGGTTGCCAGCTTGCCCTGATATCAGCTTCAGGCATTCCCTTCTTTATCTGCTGCATCAGCACATCATTGCCCGCCAGTTTATGGAAGAAATTGTTTTTAAGGAAGAAGCTGTCTTTTCCCGGAAACAGGTTATATGCTTTTATCAGGTATTGCAACTGCAGTTTTCCATCCAGTTTCTGTAATACTTCTTCGTTGGAACCCCACAAATCCCAGCCGTAGCATTTCTGGTAGAAACACTTGCCGGTTTTTGCGCCTTCATTTGGCTTTGGTGTAAATGAATGCAGGCTTGATGGCAGCTTGGGATGGCCGAACATGATGAACGGCTTATCGGTTCCCCTGCCTTCGCTAAGAACCGTGCCTTCAAAAAAGCAGGTTGAAGGGTAGAGGTAGATACTTTGCATCTGTTTCAGGTTGGGCGAGGGGTTCACCGGTAACACATACCGTGTATTATGGTCATAGTTCCTGCACTTTATCACGGTAACATGAAAAGGCGTGTCGGCATTCGGTTTGGTAGTGATGTTATAGGCATTAATCCGGTTGGCTTCGTCAGACAACAGGTTTTCGCCGGTTAACATCAACGCATACTCGCCGATGGTGAGTCCATAAACTACCGGTACCGGTTGCATGCCGATGAAACTCCTGTATGCGGTATCAAGCATCGGGCCGTCAACATAAAAACCGTTGGGGTTTGGCCTGTCGAGTATCATCAGCGGCTTATGGTTTTCCAGCGCAGCTTCCAGGAAGTATTGCAGCGACGATATATATGTATAAAAGCGCACACCTACATCCTGTATATCAAAAACCAGAACGTCCAGGTCTTTCAGTTCTGCCTTGGTTGGTTTTTTATGGTTGCCGTAGAGGCTGATTACAGGTATCCCGGTTTTCTGGTCGGTCCCGTCTGAAACGGTTTCACCGGCATCGGCCTGGCCGCGAAAACCATGTTCCGGTCCGAATATCTTTACAACCTTTATGCCAAGGGAAAGCAGGGTATCAACCAGGTGCGTTTTAGCAACCATACTGGTATGATTGGCAAAAACACCAACGCGCTTTTCTTTCAGAAAGGGAAGGTAAACCTCCACCCTGTCGGCTCCGGTTATTACTTTCTTTTCCTGCCTGTTTAACTGGGCGTTCGCAGCAATTGGAAATGCCAAGGCAAAGAGGAATAGGCTGGTAATTATGCGCTTCATCTTTCAAAGTTGGATAAAGTTTTCTATAAATGGCCAACCGTTGGTAATTTTAAGCAAGAATTGTGTTTTTCCGTAACTTTGCAACTCCTTCAGCAGTTCAATTTTTTATTAAATATTGGGTTTTTGCAGGATGCCGGTGAACATCTTACCGGCGTAAACCAAAATAAGAATACTATGCAACAAGTAAAAGCAGGTGATGTGGTTAAAGTACATTACACCGGTAAATTAATTTCCGGTGAACAATTTGATTCTTCAGCAGGCAGGGAGCCGCTGGAATTTACCGTTGGAGCCGGGCAGATGATCAAAGGATTTGATGCGGCTTTACCGGGAATGGTCAAAGGAGATAAAAAGACAATCAATATTCCGGCCGAAGAAGGCTATGGCGAAAGGGTGGAAGAGGCGATCATAGAATTCCCGATGGAAAATGTTCCGCCCGATATGAAACTGGAACCCGGCATGACCCTCACTTTAAGTAACCAGCACGGGCAACCGGTTCCGGTAGTGGTGGTTGAAGTGAAGCAGGATGTGGTGGTGCTGGATGCCAATCATTTCCTGGCCGGGCAGGAACTGGTGTTTGATATTGAACTGGTAGAAATTAACGCCGGGTAACCCCAAAACTTTCCGGTAATGATAAGTAAAGCAGTTCACGTAAGTTGGCTGCTTTTTTTATTCGGAAGCTTTATTTAATGATACATTTGTCATCATAAAAATTAAAACGATGATTGAGATAAACAGGGAAGCGCTTGCTGAACGGTTCATGCGCTATGTACAGGTGGATACGCAAAGTGACCCGGAAAGCGAATATTTCCCAACAACTGAAAAGCAAAAAGATTTAGGTAAGATACTTTTTGATGAGCTTACACGGATGGGGTTAAGTGATGTGGAACTGGATAATTACGGTTATGTATATGCGACGATTCCGTCTAACAGCGATAATAAGGATATCCCGGTTATATGTTTCTGCAGCCATGTGGATACGGCGCCAGACTGCAGCGGCACCCATGTGAAACCCCTGCTGCACAAACAGTACGATGGTTCAGATATCGTACTGCCAGATGATGCAACACAGGTGCTGCGCAAGGCGGATTGCCCGTACCTGGAAAACCATATCGGGCATGATATCATAACGGCCAGCGGCAATACATTGCTGGGTGCCGATGATAAATCGGGTGTGGCCGTTATCATGCAGGCAGCACAGTATTTCATGAGCAACCCTTCTGTAAAGCACGGAACCATCCGCATTGTGTTTACGCCCGATGAGGAAGTGGGTAAAGGCACTGCAAAAATTGATATGAATAAGCTGGGAGCCCATTTCGGCTATACGCTGGATGGCGGTGAAGCCGGCAGCCTGGAAGATGAAACATTCAGTGCCGACGGGGCAACCATCACCATTCATGGCGTAATTGCCCATCCGGGTTATGCAAAAGATAAACTGGTGAATGCTATTAAAATTGCCGGAGCCGTGCTGGATGCATTGCCGAAAAATGAATGGAGCCCTGAAACAACATCAGATAAACAGGGATTCATACACCCGGTTTCCATTTCGGGCATTGCCGAAAAGGCGACCATCAGTTTTATCGTGAGGGATTTTGATACGGCCATGCTGCAAACCCATCACAACAGGTTAAAGCAGGTAGCAGAAAATGTTGTATCCGGATACAAAGGAGCAACCATGGAATATGTTGCCAAAGAACAATACCGGAACATGAAAGAAGTGCTGGTAAAACATCCGCAGGTGGCAGCCTATGCAGCGGCGGCTATTGAAAGGGCAGGGCTTACGGTGAAAAAAGAGAGTATCCGCGGCGGAACAGACGGCAGCCGGTTAAGCTTTATGGGATTGCCATGCCCCAATTTATTCACAGGCATGCAGAACATACACAGCAAACTGGAATGGATAGGTGTAAATGATATGGTTAAGGCGGCTGAAATGATTGTGCACCTCGGCATGATCTGGGAAGAAAAAAGCCGCAAAGCTTAACCGGAGAATGATGTACAGCCTGCGGGTTGTTGTCCTGACCGGGCATTTTAAAAATCATTACCTTACGTAATAAATTATATAACTATGGACATGTTAAGAGAATTTTGGTGGATAATCCTGTTGGTACTGGCTGTATTTGGTTGTTTTGTAACCATCAACCAGGGATTAATTGGCGTGGTAACCATGTTCGGCAAATACCGCCGGATCATGTACCCCGGGTTAAATTTCAAGATCCCGTTCCTGGAACAGATATATAAGAAAGTGAGCATACAGAACAGGTCGGTGGAGCTGGAGTTCCAGGCCGTAACCATTGACCAGGCGAATGTGTATTTCAAATCGATGCTGTTGTATTCTGTGCAGAATGAATCTGCAGAAACGATCCAGAAAGTGGCGTTTAAGTTCATCAGCGATAAAGACCTGATGCAGGCACTTGTAAGAACCATTGAAGGGAATATCAGGGCCTTTGTGGCCACCCGCAAACAATCGGAAATACTGGGATTGCGCAGGGATATCGTGGAGTTTGTAAAAGAGCATGTGGATGCATCCCTGGAAGAATGGGGTTACCACCTGCAGGATCTGCAGATAAATGATATCACATTCGATCAGGCCATTATTGAAAGCATGAGCAAAGTGGTGGCCAGTAATAACCTGAAGGCTGCTGCCGAAAATGAAGGGCAGGCCCTCCTGATCACCAAAACAAAATCGGCAGAAGCTGAAGGGAACGCTATCAAGATTGCTGCAGAAGCGGAAAGGCTGGCTGCCCAGTTACGCGGCCAGGGTGTAGCGTTGTTCCGTGAAGAAGTGGCAAAAGGGATGAGCCAGGCTGCAACAGAAATGAAACAGGCCAACCTTGATACCAATGTTATTTTATTCAGCATGTGGGTGGAAGCCATAAAAAACTTTGCCGAATATGGTAAAGGGAATGTGATTTTCCTGGATGGCGGCAGCGATGGTATGGAAAAAACCATGAAACAGATCATGGCCATGCAGCAGCTGGAATCAAAAAAATAACCGGTAAACGATAAGCACAAAGCTGTTGTATCATTGCTGCACTAATATTAGGTTACTTTCTTTTTACCGGTAAAGAGGCTTGTTTTACAGGAGATGCGGCAACATTAACAGTTTGTTAGGCTGTATTGCGCTTTGAGTTCGTTTTATTGCAGTTGGAAATGATGAATCAATGAATGATCATCAGTTATTATAGTATTCAGCAAATAATCAGCATCTATGTTTGACATTTTTTTACAGACCGATAGTTTGAGTACATCCGCGGTTTCCGCTGCAAAAGTGGAATCTGTTTGGGGTTTACTGAGCAAGGGCGGCCCATTGATGATTCCATTGGGAATCCTGTTTGCCCTGGCCATCTATTTTTTCATTGAAAGGTTGCTGGTGATCCGCAAGATGGGTAAGATTGATGATAATTTCATGAGCATCATCCGTGATCATATCAGCAATGGCAATATTTCTGCTGCCAGGAGCCTTACCAAAAATACCAACAACCCCATTGCCAGGATGATTGATAAGGGAATACAGCGCATAGGCAAGCCGATTGATGCCATTGAAAGAAGCATGGAAATAGTTGGTAAACTGGAAATGTATAAAATGGAAAAAAACCTGACCATGCTTTCCGTAATCGCCAGGATAGCGCCGTTGTTTGGTTTTGTGGGAACCATCGTGGGGCTGGTGATATTGCTGAAAGAATTTGCCACCATCAGCAACCCGTCAATCAGCCAGATTGCAGATGCTATGTATATAAAACTCATCACTTCCGCCAGCGGATTGATTATCGGAATGCTGGCATACCTGGCCCATAGCTACCTGGATACACAGATTAACCGGGCTGCCAACAGGATGGAAGCGGCCAGCAGTGAGTTTATAGATGTGTTGCAGGAGCCGACGAAATAGGTTTGAGGTTTGAGGTTTGAGGTTTGAGGTTTGAGGTTTGAGGTTTGAGGTTTGAGGTTTGAGGTTTGAGGTTTGAGGTTTGAGGTTTGAGGTTTGAGGTTTGAGGTTTGAGGTTTGAAGAAAAATAGGAAGCAAATTACAAAGAGTTAAAGTATAAACCGATAATGAGTTTCAGAAGGTCTAAATTAAGGGATGAACATGCAGAAGTGGATACCGGGCCATTGAACGATATCCTTTTTATTTTGCTGATGTTCTTCCTGATGATATCAACACTGGCCAACCCCAATGTGATAAAGCTGAGTGTGCCAAGGGCAAAAAGCGATACCAAGCAAAAACAAAGCGTAGTGGTAAGTGTGGATAAGAACAAGAATTTCTTCATCGGCACTAAAAAAATCCTTACCGATTCTTTGTTATCGGAATTACGCAAGTATATCAATGAAGGCGACAGTATAAAACCGGCTGTTGTAATAAATGCAGACGCAGTTACAGAATGGGGTGAAGTGGTTAAGGTGATGAAAGCAGCCCGGAAACTGGGGGCAACCACTTCTGCAACGGTTACGGGTAACGAAGAATAGCTGTAACAAACCGGTTGTTGCCCGACATGTCTTTTACCACGGCAGATTCATAAATATTATTGCTGAACAAAGCCGCACATTCATTAGCCAGGCCTTCATGTGTTTCCATGAATATTTTTCCTCCTTCTTTCAGGTGTGTTTGTGCAAACAGGGCGATCTTTTCATAAAACAGCAATGGCCTGCCTTCATCAACGAATAATGCTGCATGTGGTTCATAAGCGGTAACATGTTTATCCAGTTTTTCCATTTCATTAACCGGTATATAAGGCGGGTTACTAACAATGATATCAAACTGCGGTAACGTTTTCCATACATGTTCATCCAGGAAATCAATTTCAGTAAATGTAATGGCTG
>WBZP01002558.1_pt1 | contig 20767 bp, 19 predicted proteins | sample 5204301 | NCBI WGS metagenome assembly WBZP01 (sample SAMN12412401, study PRJNA552823) | activated sludge metagenome | isolation source: activated sludge from nitrification reactor of wastewater treatment plant... | place: USA: Pennsylvania | collected 2017
TTTCTTTTCTTCTCCTAACCTTCGCCTTCATCGCCCTGGCCGGGGTGGCTGCGCGTCGGCGTCGCCTCCGTGGAGTGTGACCGTCCGATGCACCCATGCGGTCAACCACCAGTGACCCCGGCACGGACCACAGCGCCGAGGAACTGATCGACATGCTCGCGCCGCGGATGCTGCACCCCTTCGCCTGGTGGGCGTGGGGGGTCGGCCTCGCGACCGCGGCAGCGCATACGACCAACCCGTTGTTGCTCGGGCTCGTCGTAGCCGTGGCGGCTGTCGTGGTGTCGGAGCGCCGTGAGGTGGGAGCGCTCGACACCTTCGGCCCGTTCCTGCTGCTCGGGCTGCTGGCGATCACCGTGCGGGTGGGGCTGGCCGTCCTACTCGGCAACGGAGTCACCGGCCGCACCGTCCTGATCGAGCTGCCCCGAATCGCGCTGCCGGACTGGTTCGCTGGGGTGCGCCTGGGCGGGCCGGTCACCCTCGAGAGCGCCGTGGCGGCGGGGCTCGACGGGATGCGTCTGGCGGCGACGCTGGCCTGCCTCGGCGCGGCCAACGCCCTGGCCAGTCCGCGCCGGTTGTTGCGCCACGCACCGGCGACGCTCTACGACATCGGCACCGCGCTGGTCGTCGCGCTGACCTTCGCCCCGCAGCTGGTCGACCTGGCCCGCCGGACCCGAGCCGCACGACGCTTGCGCGGCCATTCCGGGCGCGGTCTGCGGGAGCTGGCGAGGCTGAGCGTGCCGGTGTTGGAGGGGGCCTTGGAGCGGTCCCTCGAGCTGGCCGCCTCGATGGAGTCACGCGGGTACGGGCGCACTCCCGTGCGCTCCAAGCGGGCCCGCGCCATGGGCAGCCTGGCGGCCCTCGTGGGTGCCGCCGGGATCATCGCGGGCCTCGTCGGGGTGCTCGGTCCGGCCTCCGGCGGCTGGCTCGGGCTGCCGATGCTCGCCGTCGGCGTGTCACTCACCCTCGGGGCGCTGCTGGCCGGTGGACGGGCCGACACCCGCACCGCGCTGCGCCGCGACCCCTGGTCCGGCCCGGAATCGCTGACCCTCGGCCTGGGCCTGCTCCCGGCGCTCGTCCTGCTCATCGGGGAGGCCCGGGGGTGGCCGGGCGTGCTCATGCCTCAGGTGCCACTCGCGTGGCCGCCCGTGCCTCTCGCCGCGTTGGGGGCGATCGCCGCAGCCGCCGTCGCAGCGGTCCTCACCCCGGTGCCACCCCGGCTGGCCGCCGCCCGCCGCGCCGATCGCCCGCCCGCCCCCGAAACCGTTCTCGTGGAGCCCTCATGATCACCCTCTCGGGCGTTTCGGTCACGTATGCCGGTGCCGCACGCCCGGCCCTGCACGGCGCCGACCTGCACATCGACGAAGGTGAGTTCGTCCTCGTCGTCGGGCCCACCGGCTCGGGCAAGTCGACCCTGCTGCGCTGCCTCAACGGCCTCGTGCCGCACTTCTCCGGCGGCACTCTCACCGGCACCGTGTGTGTCGGCGGCCGCGACACCCGCGACCACCGACCCCGTGACCTGGCCGACCTCGTCGGCTTCGTCCTGCAGGATCCGATGAGTTCGTTCGTGACCGACACCGTCGAGGACGAGATCGCTTACGGCATGGAGACCCTCGGGGTCGAGCCGTTGGCGATGCGGCGTCGGCTGGAGGAGACTCTCGACCTGCTCGGTCTGGCCGACCTGCGCGACCGCTCGCTCGGCGAGCTCTCCGGGGGCCAGCAGCAGCGCGTCGCGATCGGTGCGGTGCTCGCGGCCGGCCCACGCATCCTCGTCCTCGACGAGCCGACCTCGGCACTGGACCCCGTTGCGGCAGAAGAGGTTCTGTCGGCGCTGCACCGGCTGGTGCATGACCTGGGTCTGACGGTCGTGCTGGCGGAGCACCGCCTCGAGCGGGTCGTGCACCACGCCGACCGGATCGTCCTCGTGCGCGACGGAGCCGTGTCGGCGTTGCTGGACCCGGCCGTTGCGATGGCCGAGTCGCTCGTGCAACCACCCGTCGTCGAGCTCGGCCGGCACCTGGACTGGCAGCCGTTGCCCTTGTCGGTGCGCGAGGCCCGCCGCTCGGCCCGGCCGCTGCGCGAACGGCTCGCCCGGATGCCGGCGACCGCACCCCGTGGCGGGCCGGTGGGCGCCGCGCCGGAGCTGGCGCGCGTCGAGGGGCTGGCGGTCCGGCGGGGTGTCGTGCCGGCGCTGCGGTCGGTCGATCTGCGGCTGGACGAGGGCACGGTCACCGCGGTCATGGGGCGCAACGGGGCAGGCAAGTCGACCCTGTTGGCGACCCTCGCCGGCCAGCTGCTGCCCACGCGTGGCCGGGTGACCGTCGGCGCAGCAGCGCCCAGCGGCCTGGCCCCGCGCCACCGGTGCCGCGCGGTGGGCCTGGTCCCCCAGGACCCGGAACTGCTCCTGTATGCCGCGTCCGTCGCCGCGGAGTGCCGGGCTGCCGACGCCGACTTCGCCGTGGCCGCGGGGACCACCCGCGCGGTGTTGGCCCGGATCGCCGGGCCGGTCGAGGATGCCAGGCATCCGCGCGACCTGTCCGAGGGGCAACGGTTGGCCCTCGCCCTGGCGGTCATCCTCGCCGGAACCCCACGGCTGGTGCTGCTCGACGAACCCACCCGCGGCCTGGACTACCCCGCCAAGAGGCGGCTCGTCGAGGTGCTGCGCGAACTGTCCGACGCCGGGCACGCCATCGTGCTGGCGACCCACGACGTCGAGCTCGTCGCCGAGGTCGCCGATCGGGTCGTCGTGCTTGCCGACGGCGAGGTGGTCGCCGACGGCGGCACCCGCGAGGTGCTTGTTGGCTCGCCCGCCTTCGCGCCGCAGGTGGCCAAGATCCTGCATCCCCTGGCACTGCTCACTGTCGCCGACGTCCGTGCCGCCCAGGTCGCGCTCGCCGACTGGGAGCGGGCCTCGTGACCCGGACGGCCCGGCATACGCAGTCGACCCAGCTGCGCTGGCGCCCTGCGGCCGCCGCGACCCTGGCGCTCACCACGCTCGTGGGCTTGGCCGCCTTCCTGTGGCCGTTCGTCGCGACGCCGGAATTCGCCACTGGCCGAGGGCAGGACGCCCCGTGGCTGTTCGCCGCGCTGCTGGGGTTGCTCAGCGCGGTCCTGCTCGGTGAGATCACTGCCCGCGGGTTGGACGCCAAGACGATCGCGGTCCTGGGGGTCCTCGCCGCAGCTGGGGGTGCGTTGCGCGTGCTGTCGGCCGGCACCGCCGGGCTGGAGCCGATGTTCGTCGTGCTCGTGCTCGGGGGCCGGGTGCTGGGCCGCTCGATGGGCTTCCTGCTGGGGGCCCTGGCGTTGCTCACCGGGGCCTTCCTCACCGCGGGGATCGGCCCGTGGCTACCCTTCCAGATGCTCGGCGCCGGCTGGGTCGCCTTCGGCGCGGCTTGCCTGCCACGAGCCGCGGGACGCATCGAGCTGGCCCTGCTGGCCGGCTACGGGCTGTTGGCGGGGCTCGGCTACGGGATGCTGCTCAACCTGTGGTTCTGGCCGTTCCTCAGCCCGGCGACCGCGCCCACCGGCGCCGGCTTCGTGCCCGGCGCTGCCGTCGGCGAGAACCTGCGTCACTACGCGACGTTCTACCTCGCGACCTCACTGGGCTGGGACCTGCCCCGCGCCGTGCTCACCGCGGTGCTCGTGCTCGTCGCCGGGCCCACCGTGCTGCGCGCGCTGCGTCGCGCGGTGCGCCGGGCCGCTTTCGCGGCACCGGCCACCTTCGACACGACCGCAGACCCCGTCAGGGCGGCGGACGTCAGTCCTCGCGAACCTGCACCTGGACGAACGGCGGCTTGACGACCTCAGCCGGTATGCCGCGCCCGCGCACCTCGACGTGCACCTGGGTGCCCTCGACCACGTCGGGCTCCACCAGGGCCAGGGCGATGCCCTGCTTGCGGGTCGGCGAGTAGGTGCCCGAGGTGACCTCCCCCACGACCCGCCCGTCCAGACTCACCGGGCAGTGGGCCCGCGGGATCCCCTTGCCCAGCACGACGAGACCGCGCGAGACCCGACGCGGGCCGGCCGCCCGCTCCGCGAGCAACGCCTCACGACCCCAGAACGCGTCCTTCTTCCAGCCGACCGCCCACCCGGATCGAGCCTGCACGGGGGTGATGTCCAACGACAGGTCCTGACCGTGCAGGGGGTAGCCCATCTCGGTACGCAGCGTGTCGCGAGCACCGAGACCGCAGGGCAGCCCGGCATACGGACGCATCGCCGCGACGAGGGCATCCCATACCGCGGTCGCGTCGGCGGCCCGCGGCACCAACTCGTAGCCGCGCTCACCGGTGTAGCCGGTGCGGCAGACGATGACGTCGCGACCCTCCCACTGGGCCTCACGGAACTGCATGTAGTCGTGCCCGGCGGGCAGCCCGAGGGCGGTCAGCACCTCGTCGGACTTGGGCCCCTGGACGGCGATCACGGCGAATTCGCGGTGCCGGTTGACCACCTCGACGCCGGCCGGTGCGGCGGTCTGCAGGCGGCGGCATACCTCGGCCGTGTTGGCGGCGTTGGGGATGAGGAAGACGTCGTCGTCGGCCCGCAGGTATTGGATGAGGTCGTCGACGACGCCGCCGCTGTCGTCGCAGCACATGGTGTACTGCGCCTGACCGGGGCCGATGCGGCGCAACTCGTTGGTGAAGCAGGCGTTGATGAAGTCGGCCGCGCCCGCGCCGGTCACGCTCGCTTTGCCCAGGTGGCTGACGTCGAAGATGCCGACCCGTTCACGCACCGCGGTGTGCTCGGCTATGACGCCGCCGCCGGGATACTCGATCGGCATCTCCCAGCCGCCGAAGTCGGCGAGCTTCGCGCCGAGGGCGACGTGCCGGTCATGCAGGGGTGACTGCTGCAGTGCGCTCATGGGCGCCAAAGCTACTCCGCACCGGGCCGCCCGGCAGCCTCCCACGCATCAGTCGCGGGTCAGCCGCCGGCCTTGCGCCGGAACATCCGCTGCCCGGCCGCCGGGCCGTGCGATTCGTGCACCTTCCCGTCACCCTCGCCGGCGCTCTCCTTGCCGCCGTGCGCCTTCTTGCGATCGAGAGCGGCGCGGAACTTCGCCTTGGTCTCCTCCGATGCCGCAGTAGGGCGCTGCTCCTTGCCGGCCTTACCTGTCTTGCCGGGGTTGCCGGCCTTGCCTGCCTGGTCGCTCATGTCGTGCCTTTCGTGTCGTCGCGCTGGGCCCGGCGCTGGCGGGAGGTCCACTCCCGCATCCGCGGCGGATATCCGGTGAGCAATACGTCGTATGCCGGGATGCCGAGCCGGCCGGCGATGTCGTGACAGGCCGGGCGGGAGCCCACGGCCCGGCGGGTCCACTCCCCGTCGGTGGCCACGAGCACCATCGACTGTGGGCTCACCTGGGTGCTCGGCTCGATGAACGCCTCGACTCCTCGACGGGTCTGGGCGAAGTGGGCGAAATGCAGGTAGACCGACTCGAGGTCGATCGACATGCCAGGGCCGTCCGAACGCCCGAACGGCTCCGGCCCACGGCGGCGGAACCGGCCGAGCAATCCCATGACGAAGACCTTATGCTGTTTCGATGGGGTGGGGATACACCTCGGGATATCCCGAAAGCGGGCATGTCGACCCCCGGAATCCGGGGGCACCGACGCGCTTACGGCCTGCTACGGACGGCTCATTCGACGTGGCGATGGTGGCCGTCGTCCTGCTGTCGGTGCTCAGCATCGTGGCTCACGCCATCCCCCTCTATCGATGGGGCGCGGCCGGTGCGGTGACCGCCGCGGCGACAGCCACCGCCCGGCCACAGCCCAGTGCGTCGAGCCCGACGCCGACCCCGACGACCACGCCCTCCCCGTCGCCGGCGCCCAGCGCCAAACCCACGCCGCCCACGCCCGTCGCGGTGCCACCGACGCCCGTCGTCGATGCGGTCTGCCTGCGCGCGGACAATCCCCGCACCGGCGCGAAGGTGCCCACCGGCGACCCGTTCGGCGACGACGTGCGCCGGCTCGGCTCGGGCGCCGAGTTGCAGCGGCTCTTCGCCGTGCGCAATGGCACCCTCGCGCCGTTGGACGGGCTCGGTGCCCCCCGCACGTGCGACCAACAACTGTGGACCATGGTGTTGACCCTGGCGCCGACCCAGGTGGCTCATCTCGAGGAGTTCCTCGTCTACGACTCGGGCACCCCGACGGCCAACGGAGTCAAGGTCGGCGAGTCGGCACCCAAGCAGGTCTCCGCGCGCACCTACGACGACGCGCACTGGCGGTTGAGTCTGGCGCCCAACGGGATGGACCGCGGCGAGTTGGCCTGGTTGGTCGCCCACGAGTTGGCCCACATCGCCAGCCTCAACGCCGACCAGATGATGAAGGTGACGGGTTCCTGCCCCACCGAACAGACCTACACCGGCTGCCTGTCCTACGACGCCTATCTGGCCCGCTATCTGGCCAAGGCCTGGCCGGACGCCCTCTACCGAGCCTGGGACCGCGCCGACGGCGCAGCCAGCTCGGACCGCGCGGCGGAGTTGCGCAAGTTCTTCCAGGCGCACCGCTCGTCCTTCATCACCGCGTATGCCGCGACTCACCCCTACGAGGATTTTGCCGAGTCGTTCGCGATGTGGTGCACGTATGCCGTCACCGAGCCGACGCGAGCCCAGTTGCCCAGGGCGACCCCGACCGACAGCGGGTCGAAGGTCGACTGGTTCGCGACGCTCACCGGCGATCTGGTCCCTGAGTTCGAGCCCGGCTGCCAAGCCATCCGCAAGTTCGCGGCCTCCTGATCACCGTCGTCCTGCGCTGGATCCACCCGGGGACCGACCGGTTTCGACCGCTCGGAATCGGGCCGGTCCGGCCCCGGGCCAGCACCGGGCCTGCGACTGTGACAGGGTCGAGGTGGAAGTGACAAGATGGCGCCACGCCGAGGTGCGCAGGCTCGGCGACCTAGCGCGGACCACGACCCGAGGACCGAGATGCCCGAACCGCACCCCACTCACGACGTCGTCGTCCTGGGCGGTGGCAGCGGTGGCTATGCGTGTGCCCTGCGCGGCGCCCAATTGGGGCTGCAGGTGGCCCTCGTCGAACAGGACAAGCTCGGCGGCACGTGCCTGCACCGCGGCTGCATCCCGACCAAGGCGCTGCTGCACGCAGCGGAGGTCGCCGACACCGCCCGCGAGGGGGCCCGGTTCGGGGTACGTTCACACGTGGAGGGCATCGACATGGGCCAGGTGCTGGCCTACCAGCAGGGCGTCGTCGCGCGGCTGCACAAGGGCCTGCAGGGCCTGGTGTCCAGCGCGAAGGTCGACTATGTCACGGGCGCCGGCGTCCTCGTCGGCCCCTCGTGCTGGCCACCGGCTCGCAGGCCCGCACCCTGCCCGGGCTGAGCATCGAGGGCCGGGTGATGACCAGCGACCAGGCCTTGACGCTCACCGAGGTGCCCCAGAACGTCATCGTCCTGGGCGGCGGGGTCATCGGCGTCGAATTCGCCTCCGTCTTCCGTTCCTTCGGCTCGCAGGTCACCGTCCTCGAAGCCCTGCCCCGGCTGGTGCCCGGGGAGGACGAGGCAATCTCCAAGACGCTGGAGCGGGCCTTCCGCAAACGCTCGATCACGGTGCGGACCGGCGCCCGGTATGCCGCGGTCAGCCAGGACGAGCACTCGGTCACCCTCACCCTCGAAGACGGCGCGACCTTGGGTGCCGACCTCTTGCTCGTGGCCGTCGGGCGTGGTCCGGTCACCGCCGACCTGGGCTACGAGGCGGCCGGCATCACTCTCGATCGCGGTTTCGTCCCCACCGACGAGCGCCTGCGCACCCGGGTGGACGGCGTGTACGCCGTGGGCGACATCGTGCCGGGCCTGCAGCTGGCGCACCGCGGCTTCGCCCACGGGGTGTTCGTCGCCGAGGACATCGCCGGGCTGCAGCCGCAGCCGGTGCTCGACCGCGGCATACCGAAAGTGACGTACTGCGACCCCGAGATCGCCAGCGTCGGGCTGACCGAGACCCAGGCCCGAGCCGAGTACGGCGCCGCGAGTGTCTACGAGTACAACCTCGGGGGCAACGGCAAGTCGCAGATCCTCGGCACCGCCGGCTTCGTCAAGCTCGTCGCCGCCCCACAGTCGGCCGGCGGCGCCGTCGTCGGGGTGCACATGATCGGCGCCCGGATGGGCGAGCAGATCGGCGAGGCCCAGCTCATCGTCGGGTGGGATGCCCGGGCCGATGACGTCGCGCCCTTCATCCACGCCCACCCCACCCAGAACGAAGCTCTCGGCGAGGCCCACCTGGCCCTCGCCGGCAAGCCCCTGCATGCCCACGCCTGACCGTCGAAGCAGTTCCCGAGGAGATGACGCAAGATGAGCAACCGAGTGACCATGCCGGCCCTGGGTGAGTCCGTCACCGAGGGGACGGTCACCCGCTGGCTCAAGGGGGTCGGAGATCGGGTCGAGGTCGACGAACCGCTGCTCGAGGTGTCGACGGACAAGGTCGACACCGAGATCCCCTCCCCCTTCGCGGGCGTGCTCACCGAGATCCTCGTCGCCGAGGACGAGACCGCCGACGTGGGCGCCGACCTGGCGATCATCGGCGACGCCGCGCACGCCGCTGCCCCCGCTCCCGCCGCGGCGGCCCCAGCCGCCCCGCCTGAGCCGCCTGCACCTGCGGCACCGCCTGCCCCTGCCGCGCCGGCGGCACCGCCGGCCCCATCCTTCGAGCCGGCGCCGGCTGCCCCGATCGCCGCTGATCCTGTGCCCGCGGCCTCGGGCACCAGCGGGGCGCCTGGCGCCGGCCAGCGGGTCACCATGCCCGCGCTCGGCGAATCGGTGACGGAGGGCACCGTCACCCGCTGGCTCAAGCAGGAGGGCGACACCGTCGCGGTGGACGAACCGCTGCTGGAGGTGTCTACCGACAAGGTCGACACCGAGATCCCCAGCCCGTATGCCGGGGTGCTCACCATGATCCTCGTCGGCGAGGACGAGACGGCCGAGGTCGGCGCCACCCTCGCGATGATCGGCGGTGCCGTATCGGGATCCGCCGCGCCGGCACCTGCACCCACACCTGCACCCGCACCCGCACCTGCACCCACACCCGCACCGGCGCCTGCTGCTCCCGCCGTGGCAGCGCCGACGCCGCCGACCGGCGCGCACGAGGCACGACACGAACCGGCCGCCGAGGGCGACGGGGGCGTCAGCTATGTCACCCCCTTGGTGCGCAAGCTCGCCGCCACCCATGGCGTCGACCTCGCCGCACTGACCGGCAGCGGAGTCGGTGGTCGGATCCGCAAGCAGGACGTCCTCGACGCCGCCGAGAAGGCGAAAGCACCGGCCCCCGAGCCGGCCGCGCCGCCGGCGGCACCGGCCCCGTCCGCACCGGCGACTCCCGCTGCGGCGGCGACCCCCACCGCGGCACCGTCGAAGGCATCGGCCGCGGTGTCGAGCAAGCGGGGCACTACGGAGAAGATGTCGCGGTTGCGCAAGGTCATCGCTGCCCGGATGGTCGAGTCGCTGCAGGTGTCGGCGCAACTGACGACCGTTGTCGAGGTCGACCTCACCCGGGTGGCCCGGCTGCGGGAGCGCTCCAAGCAGGCCTTCGTGGCCCGCGAGGGAGTGAGCCTGTCCTACCTGCCGTTCCTGGCCCTCGCCGCCGCCGAGGCGCTCAAGCAGTTCCCGATGGTCAACGCGAGCGTCGTCGACGACACGATCGTCTATCACGGCCAGGAGAATCTGTGCATTGCGGTCGACACCGAGCGTGGCCTGCTCACCCCCGTGGTGCAGAACGCCGGCGACCTCAACATCGCCGGGTTGGCCCGGGCCATCGCCGATGTCGCCGACCGGACCCGCAACAACAAGATCACCCCCGACGACCTGTCCGGCGGCACCTTCACCATCACGAACACCGGCAGCCGTGGGGCGCTCTTCGACACCCCGATCATCAACCAGCCGCAGGTCGCCATCCTTGGCACCGGGGCGCTGGTGAAGCGCCCGGTGGTCATCGACGATCCGGACGGCGGCGAGACGATCGCGATCCGCTCGATGATGTTCCTCGCGCTGTCCTACGACCACCGGATCGTCGACGGGGCCGACGCCGCCCGCTTCCTCATCGCCATGAAGAGCCGGCTCGAGGACGGCAGCTTCGAGGCCGACCTCGGTCTCTGACCTGCTTAGGACGCCCGGGCGGGCCCTCCTCGCCCGGGCGTCCGGCTTTCCCGCACCGCATCGTCGCCGGACCAGGAGCCCGTATGCCGCAGCCCCGCACCGTCGCCGTGACCGGCGCCTCCGGCTTCCTCGGAACGGCGCTGTGCCAGGCCCTGACCCACCGCGGCGACCGGGTCATCCACCTCGTGCGCACCACACCGAGCGGGCCCGGCGAGCGGCCCTGGCAGGCCCGCCCCGGCGGCCTGCTGCCCGAGACCCTTGCGGACGTCGACGCGGTCGTGCACCTGGCGGGCGCCGGGGTCGGGGACCGGCGGTGGACACCGGCATACAAGGACCTCATCCTGCGCTCCCGGGTCGAGGGCACCACCGCGGTCGCCGAGGCGGTGGCCGAGCAGAGCCGCTCCGGCCGGGCGATCCGGCTCGTGAGTGCCTCGGCGATCGGCGCCTACGGTGACCGGGGCGACGAGGTGCTCACCGAGAGCAGCCCCCGGGGCGACGGGTTCCTCGCCGAGGTCGTCCGGGCGTGGGAAGGGGCCACTCGGCCGGCCGTCGACGCCGGCGCCGCCGTGGCCCTGACGCGCACGGGGCTGGTCCTGGCCGCCACCGGTGGCGCCTTCGCCCGGATGCTGACGTTGGCCCGACTGGGGTTGGGCGGGCCGTTGGGGGCCGGTCGGCAGTGGTGGTCCTGGATCACCCTGGCCGACGAGGTGCGGGCCCTGCTGCACCTCGTGGACACCCCCGCGATCACCGGCCCGGTGAACCTCGTCGGCCCGGAGCCCCGCCGTCAGCGGGAGGTGGCCGCCGCGATGGGTATGGTGCTCGGGCGCCCGGCGTTCTTGCCCGCGCCGGCTGTCGCGCTGCGGATGGCGCTCGGCGAGTTCGCCGACGACATCCTCGCCAGCCAGCGGGTGTTGCCAACAGTGTTGCTGGACACTGGTTTTCGTTTCGAGCACGCCAGCCTGGGGGCCGCCGTGGCGACCTTGGTCTGACTCGCTGTCCGGCCGTCAGGCCTGCACGTCGGCGATCCGCCAGCCCTCGGGGGTGCGCATGAGCGAGTAGACGAGTGGGCGGCCCGGTTCGGCGGGCACGGCTTGTCGTTCGCCGCTGGGCCCCACGACGTCATACGCGCTGCGGTCCACCACGGCCAGCACCCGGGCGCTCGTGTCGTCGCCGCTGACCCACTCAGCGCTGCGCACGGTGAAGGCCAAACCGGTGTACCGCTGACCCGAGCGGCGCAGCGAGTCCAGGATCGTGATGTCCGCCTCGAGCAACGCCGAGTTCGGCGCGTCGGACGAGCCGAGTCGAGCCGGGTCACCGGACATCAGTGCCTGAGCCCGGGCAGTGGACAACTCCGACACGACCGCAGCCGTCTCAATGCGCAGTCGATCACCGCTCGACGCGGCACCGCTCCCCTGGGGACGCGCGGTCGCGGTCGCACTCGGTGTCGACAGGCCCGGGTCGACGGCGCCGACACCATGGCGTTGCACGAGCAGACCGACGAGCCCGGCCGTCACCAGCGCACCGAGCACGAGCATGCCGACCACCCGCACCCACGGACGATCCAGAGGCCCCCGCCTGCTGGCGCGCCGGTTTCGCCGGCCCGCCTCTATCGATCGCTCTGCGATGGGAGCTCGGGCGGCGGCGGACGACGCAGTCGCAGGCGCGGGCGCTGCGGATCCGGGATCCGCGACACTCGCGGCGCCGGTTGACGAGGGTCGGCCGCCGGGCGCCCCGACCTCGGGTGCGGGGAGCTGCGGGCCCGAGAGCTGATGCCCCGGATCGGGCGGCCAGGTGGCCCCCCAGGTAGGTGCGGCTGGGTCACCTGAGCCTGGCCTGCCCGACGGCGCGAGCCCCGGGCTGGGCGACCGGCCACCGGGTGGGAGCACCGGCGCCGCGCGTGGTGTCGACAGGGGTGCCGTCGACAGGGGTGCCGGCGGGGTGGGCGCCGCCGTGGCACTGCGCTCGAGCGGATCGGCGGCACCCGGGTTGCGCAGCCGTTGCGTGAGCGCAACGCCCGGCTCGGCCGATGTCGGGACTGCGCCGAGGCTCACCGGCGCGGGAGTGGCCGCTTCGTAACAGCGGACCGCCGCCTCCTGGGCGCTCGGACGCGATGCGGGGTCGTCGGCGAGCAACGCCACGACGACCGGGGCGAATTCCGGCCCGACGAGGCCGAGGGCTTCGGCGTGGTCCGGGGCGCGCACCGGCCCGGCCGAGCCGCCGCCCTCGCCGCCACCCCCGCCGCGGGCGCCGAGAGCCCGGCCGGTCAGCGCGAACCAGACGAGCGCGCCCACGGCATACACATCACTGGCCTGCGTCGGCAGGCCACCGCCGAGCACCTCTGGGGCGAGGAAACCGGCCGTGCCGGCGACCACCGGTGGGTGGCTCTCGCCGACCAGTCGGGCAGCCTCGAAATCGGCCACCATGGGGCGCCCATCGCGGGTGAAGAGCACATTGCGCGGCGACACGTCGCCGTGGATGACCCCGGCCTGGTGCAAGGCGGCCAGCGCGGACGCCACCGGCGTGCAGATCGTCGCGGTCTCCCCCGGGCTGAGCCGGCCGCGGGCCGCGAGCAGGTCGGCGAGGGTGCCGCCATCGGCGAGGTCGAGCACGACCGCGACCGACCCGTCGGCGAGGGGGTGCACCTCGTGCAACCGGATGATGTGCTCGTGGTGGACGAGGTCGAGGATGGCGCTCTCGCGGGCCGCCAACTCCATGAGCGCCCCGATGTGATAGCGCTCCGGGGCGATGACCTTGACCGCGACCGCCGAGCGGTCCTCCTCGCGGATCGCCGCCCACACCGTGCTCGTGGCTCCCCGGCCCACGACCGAGCCCAGGCGCAGCCCCGGGACCGTGGGCGGGGTCGTCGACGTCAGGCTCATGCTCACTCGATCATCGTGCCCCTCGTCCGTCTTACGCGACGGAAGTTATCCACAACGCTGGGGGCGTGGTCAGGTCCGGCCATCGTAGACAGACCAGCGGGGGGCCGCGGCATACCGGCGTAGGGTTGCCGCCATGCGGATCGTCCACCTGGGCCTGGCCCCCGACTACGTGGACTACGAGTGGGCCTGGCAGCAGCAACGGGAGTTGCACGCCAAGGTCGTTGCGGGGCTGGAGCCCGACACCGTGCTGCTGCTGGAGCATCGACCGGTCTACACGGCCGGCAAGCGCACCGAGCCGGCCGAGCGACCCCAGGACGGCACCCCGGTCATCGATGTCGACCGGGGGGGCAAGATCACCTGGCACGGGCCTGGGCAGATCACCGGATACCCCATCGTGCGGTTGCCGGCACCGATCGACGTCGTCGGCTACGTGCGCACCCTCGAAGAGATGATGATCCGGGTCTGCGCGGACTTCGGCGTCGCCGCCGGGCGGGTCGACGGGCAGAGCGGCACCTGGATCCTCGCCGACCCGGCCGACCCCTGGCGCCGACCCGACCGCAAGGTCGGTGCGATCGGCATCCGGGTCAGCCGTCAGGTGGCGATGCACGGCTTCGCCCTCAACTGCAACCCGTCGCTGGCCTGGGCCGGGGTGATCATCCCGTGCGGGATCCGCGGCGCCGGGGTCACCTCGTTGTCCGCCGAGCTGGGCCGGGAGGTGCCGGTCACCGAGGTGCTCCCCCATGTCGAGAAACATCTGAGCGACCTGCTGCCCACCTTGCGGCCCAACCGGCGCGCGTCGCAGGGCGGCGACACCGCGCTCACCGTGCTCGACGAGGTCGACGAGGTGACTCCGTGACCCTGGCACCCGACGGACGCAAGCTGCTGCGGGTCGAGGCACGCAACGCGTTGACCCCGATCGAGCGCAAACCCCAGTGGATCCGCACCACGGCGAAGATGGGCCCGGCGTTCACCGAACTCGACACCATGGTCAAGGGCGAGGGCCTGCACACGGTGTGTCAGGAGGCCGGTTGCCCGAACATCTTCGAGTGCTGGGAGGACCGGGAGGCGACCTTCCTCATCGGTGGCGACACCTGCACCCGGCGCTGCGACTTCTGCGACATCGCCACGGGCCGGCCCCAACCGTTGGACCCCGGCGAGCCGCGGCGGGTGGCCGAGTCGGTGCGCCGGATGGGGCTGCGGTATTCGACGGTCACCGGCGTCGCGCGTGATGACCGCCCCGACGGGGCTGCCGGTCTGTATGCCGCGACGATCCGCGCCATCCACGAGCTCAACCCGCACACCGGCGTCGAGATCCTGCCACCGGATTTCGGCGCTCGCCCCGAGCTCGTCGAACAGGTCTTCCAGGCGCAACCGGAGGTCTTCGCGCACAACCTCGAGACGGTGCCGCGGATCTTCAAGCGGATCCGGCCGGCTTTCGGCTACGAGACCTCGTTGCAGGTGTTGACGATGGCCCGGGCGGCCGGATTGGTGACCAAGAGCAACCTCATCCTCGGGCTCGGTGAGCGGGCCGAGGAGATCGAGACCGCGATCGGTGACCTCGCCGACGCCGGCTGCGACATCCTCACGATCACCCAGTACCTGCGTCCGTCGACCCGCCACCACCCGATCGACCGGTGGGTCAAGCCGCAGGAGTTCGTGCATTGGTCGCAGGTCGCGACCGAGCGCGGTCTCAAGGGCGTCATGGCCGGGCCGTTGGTGCGCTCCTCGTACCGGGCCGGCCGGCTGTGGGCGCAGGCGATGCGCCGCTGGGGGCGCCCCATCCCCGAGCACCTGGCTCACCTGGGCGACGCCGACGCGACCCCGGCCCGCCAGGAGGCCGCGACGCTGCTGGCCGGCTCCCGCGAACGCGAGCGTCGGGGGCCCGACGCGCCAGTATCCTGACCGCCATGGCCAAGGACCCCGCCGCGAGCGCCGCATCCGACCCGAAGGCCGCCAAGGTCAAGAAGCCGGGGCGGATCGCGCAACTGCGTGCGGTGCTGCAGCAGAGCAGGATGCTCGACCCGAAGATCGGGTGGTGGATGGCGCTGGCCTTCTTCGTCACCCTCGCGGTCGTCGTGGGCATCGGCACGCTGCTCGGGTGGCCCGTCTACGCGGTCTTCCTCGGGCTGCCGTTGGCGGCCTTGGCCGCGACCATCGTCATGAGCCGCCGGGCCGAGCGAGCGGCATACCGGCGCTTGGAAGGCCAGCCGGGAGCCAGCGGCGCGGCGCTCACCGCCCTGCGGGGCGGCTGGTTCACCGACTCCGAGCCGGTCGCGGTCGATGCGAACCGCACCACCGGCGTCGCGGATGCCGCGATGGTCTTCCGGGCGCTGGGGCGGCCCGGCATCGTGCTCGTCGCCGAAGGGCCGCAGCAGCGGGCCGTGCGGCTGCTGGCCGCTGAGCGCAAGAAGACCGAGCGGTTGGCCCCCGGCGTGCCGATCACCACGCTGCGCATCGGTGAGGGCGAGGACGAGGGGATCGTGGAGATCCGCAAGCTCACCGCCCGCGTGCAGCGGATGAAGCCGGTGCTCACCAAGGAAGAGGTCACCAAGGTCAACAAGCGGCTCAAGGCACTCGGCGGGGTGAAGATGCCGCTGCCGCACGGCATCGACCCGACGAAGGTGCGCCCGGACCGCCGCGCCATGCGCGGCCGCTGAGGATCGAGCGCGGCGAGGAACGAGCAAGCGCTGACGAAGTGGCCCATCGACACGGCCGCTGAGGATCGAGCGCGGCGAGGAACGAGCAAGCGCTGACGAAGTGGCCCATCGACACGGCCGCTGAGGATCGAGCGCGGCAAGGAACGAGTAAGCACTGAGACGTGCGCGTGAAGGTATTCCGTTGGGCCCCAGGCCTGTCGGAATACCTCCACCCGCGGCGGGTAACTCGGACGCCGCTCGACTCAGGCGCCGCAGCCCCACTCCGGCCGGCAGGCCATCCATGGTTGTACGACCGCGCCGATCGCCACGGTGGCGTTGGTGCGGGCCAGGGCGAGCACGGATTGGGCGGCCTGCTGGCCGTTCTCGCCGCTCCAGGTCATCCGGGCCGCGATGACCCCGGCGACCAGGGGCGTGGCGAAAGAGGTGCCGCTCCACAACGCCAGGCCATGATCGAAGGTCGCGTGTTGCCCCTTGAGCGGCTCCTGTTGGTAGTCGTAGGTGCCATAGGGGAAGGCGTTGATGTGTTCGGTCCCCAGGGCGTAGCAGTCGACCCACCGACCGAAGTTGCTGTATGCCGCGCGCCCACCGTCGGGGTCCAACGCCCCGACCCCCACGGCATACCAGTCGGCGGCCGGGAAGAACGGCTTGCGGTCGCCCTCGTTGCCGGCCGCGGCGACGAGGACGCAGCCCTTGGGCGCGAAGTTCTCCCACAACACCCGGAAGGCGAGCATGCCCAGGTCACCCCGGGTGTAGGTGCCGGCCGACATACTCACCACATCGGGATGGTCGGCCAACGCCCGCTGCAGCGCGGCGACGATGTCACTCTCGAAGATCGCCCCGCCGTGCGGCAGGAACGAGTGCACGTAGACCCCGCTCTCCGGGGCCATCAACCGGATCACCCCCGCGGCGTACGTGCCGTGCCCGGCATACGGGCCGAGGTGATCGGGGTCGTAGTGTTCCGGCTCGCCGGCCACGCCCTGCAGCCACGAGGTCCGTTTCGCCAGCTCGGGGTCGAACCCGGTGTCGACGACCGACACCAGGATCCCGGCGCCGCTGCAGTCGTGGTGCCACGGCCGGGTGGGGTGCGGCTCGGTAGCGGCGGTGACTAGCGGCTCGGTCGCCGGGCACGCTCCGCCGCCTCCGCCTCCCGGGGTCACATGCACCACATGGTCGGGGAAGGCCACGCCGGTCCCGACGGCTGCGTCGATACGGGAAAGTGTGCGTAGGGTCGGCTCGGCCGTTTCCAGGACGGTGAGGCCGTTGATGCCGTCCGGGAGCGGGGTGAGCCCACCGACCGCCTCGCGCACCCGGGCGACATCCGCATCACGCACGAGGATCCGGCCGCGACGCATCATGTAGATCATGTCGCCCCAGTCGGAGCGGTCGGGGGCGACCTCCTCCACCAGGCCACTGCCATCACCCTGCCGGGAGACGACCACCTCGACCGGGCCGGTCTTGCTCAGCTGCGCGACGATCTCGGTCACCTGATCGGCCGCGCGTTGCACCCGGATCTTCTCGTCGGGCCACCAGGTCGGATAGACCTTGCTCTCCGGACTGCGGGTAGGGTCGCCACTGGTCACGTCCATTGCGTTGCCTCTCTCTCACTCAGCGGAACTCTCTGATGGCCCCTGTCCCGGATGCCCAGTCCCTTCGTCTGCAAGGGCCGCAGGACCACGCGCCCACCCAGCACCAGCTGGAGGCACTGCTCGCCCTCGCACTCTCTCAGCCACTCGAAGCCCGGGCAACCGCGGTCGGGCTGCTCGACGCTCATCCACGCGACCTCCGTCTCGTCTCGTACGCACGACAGGCCATCGGCATCGTGCTGCGGGACGCCGGAGACCCCCATGGTGCGATCGTTGAACTCCGGGCTGCCGCCCGGGCCGCGCGCCGAACCGGTGACTCGGATCGGCGCGGCGACGTGCTTGCGACCTTGGGCGTAGCGCAGGCCCAGGCAAACCAGACCCGAGCCGCACTGGCCACCTTTGACGCCGCCCTGCACCTGACCCGAGGGCTCACCCGCGCACGGGTTCTCTTGCGACGCGCCCATGTCCTCATTCCGATCGGCCGGGTTCACGAAGCGCTCGCCGATCTGCGGTTCGCCTTGGCCACCACGCGTCGGGCTCACGACGAACTGTGGCAGGCGCGCTGTCTCGTCCACCGTGGTTGGGCCTTCATGACGATCGGCGAGTTCGATCGAGCCGAATCGGATCAACGGGCCGCTCGCGCGCTGTTTGCCCGCGTTGGCCAGCTGCACGAGGCAGCCTGGGTGTTGAACAACACGGCTTCGCTCAGGTGGTATCGAGGCGACCTCCCGGTCGCCCTGGAACTCCTGGACGAGGCCGTGGCCCACTTCTCGGCTGAAGGCCACGTCCCTCTCAATACCGCCCTCGTCAGAGCCCATGTCCTGCTGTCGGCCGGCCTCGCTCCCGAGGTGCTGGAGTTGGTGGAAGAGTGCCGCGAACTCACCAGCCGGGACCCGCTCGTCGGCGCGGAGTTGCTCGTTGTCGGCGCGCTGGCCGCGCTGGAGATCGGGGAGCCCGAGCTCGCAATCCGCTTGAGCGAGGGTGTCAGCAGCTTGACCACGGAACTCACCCGGGGCTCGTGGATCACCTTGGCGCCGATCATCGCGCTTCAAGCACGCTCGGTTCAGGAGAGAACCAACTCGGAACGCCTCAGGCACGCCGCACGAACGGCCGACGAGTTGCCATCGCGAGACCCCTTGTTCCCGCTGACCCATCTGCTCGTGGGCCGACTTGCCCTGGATAGCGGGCGTCCGGAGTTGGCGCGCCGACATCTCAGCGCCGCGGCGAGCATTCGGGGCAACGTTCCCCCGTTGAGCCGGGTCACCGGCCACTTGGCTGCCGCTCTGTGCACCCAGCTCGACGGGCGGCCGGCAGGGTCGCAGGACTCCGGAATCCTGCGCGCCTGCGGTCACGGCCTGGACGCGTTCCACGAACATGCCAGCGGTCTCGGTGACCGGGAGCTGCGAGCGCTGGCAAGTGAACACGCCCAAGCCCTGGCCGACCTGGCGCTTCGCACGGCCCTGCGCGGGAGCCCGCGTCGACTGCTGCGGTGGACCGAACGGGTGCGAGCGAGCTCGCTGACCACACCACCGGCCCGACCGCCCGATGATCCGGAGCTGGCCCGTGCGGTCGCCAGCGCCCGGGAGGCCGAGAGTCGTCTGTTGAGCGGCGAGCTCGACGAGGCCGCGATCGCGCAGGCGCGCCGCGACCAAGCCCGCCACGAGGGGACGGTGCGCCGCCGCTATCGACAGTTGTCGACCCAGGGGGGCACTCGGGCCAGCGACCTCAACGCGCGCGAGCTCGTTGCCGCCGTCGGGACAGACGCGCTGGTGTCGCTGGTGCACGTCGACGGCATCCTGTATGCCGTGCGTGTGCACCGCGGCCGGGTGACCCGTCACGAGGTGGGCCCGTTGGCGACCGCGTTGCGCGAGAGCGAGTTCGCTCGTTTCGCGATGCGCCGCGCGGCATACGGTCGAGTCCCCGACCTGATTGGGCTGGGTGGCCGCCTCGAAAGTGCCCTGCTGGGCGGCCTCGGTGACCGGCTGCCCGAGCGAGTCGTCATCGTGCCGCCGGCAGCGTTGCACACCGCCCCTTGGGGCCTGTTGCCGAGCCTGACCGACCGCGTGGTCGGGGTGGCGCCGTCGGCGGGACTCTGGCTGCGGGCCCGGCAGCGACCCCGGACGGGACCGGTCGTTTTCGTCGGCGGGCCAGGATTGAGCACCGAGCAGGCCGAGGTCACGGCCAACCGCCGCTGGTATGCCACCGGCACGACAGGTCCGAGTCGACGGGTCCGCACGGTGACAGGCCCACGAGCCACCGCGGCCGCGGTGACCCGCGCCCTCGACGGTGCTGGGATCGTGCACCTGGCCGCGCACGGCAGCTTCCGGGCCGACGCACCACTGTTCTCGTCGGTGCGAATGCATGACGGCCCCCTCTACCTCTACGACCTGGACCGGCTGCACCAGGCGCCGCACACCGTGATCCTGAGTGCTTGTGACGTGGGCGACACGGTGGCAGTCGGGGTCGATGAGGGGCTGGGTCTGGTGACCGGGCTGCTCGGCCTCGGCACCAGCGCCGTGCTGGCCAGCACGGTGCCGGTCAACGACGGCGCGGCGGTGCTCGTCACGGGCCACCTCCATCAGGCGTTGGCGGGGGGTTCGGACCTGCCGACGGCCTGGCGCAGCGCGCGCCGGCAGGCTCAGCACGACGCGATGACCGCCGTCACGGCCGCGTCGTTCACCGCCTGGGGGGCTTAGAGGCTGACCCAGTCGGTCGTCACGTCGCGCCCGCCGGCGAGCACGCGGAGGCGCACCAACCCACGGGGCACGTCCGCGATGTCGAAGCGGCCGAGGGAATCGATCGGCACCGGGAGCACCTCGGCCCGGGCGGTCTCCAGCTCGACCCGGTCGCCGGGCGCGAGCGACAGGCCCTCGACGACACCGAGCACCGATCGGCCGGTGGGTCGGTCGGTCACCTGCACCTCGACGACGACACCGTCGAGCTCGAAGGACAACACGCGGGGGCTGTTCGCGCCGGCCAGGCGCACCGCACCGGCCAACTCGTCGGAATCGGCGACGAGGGCCGCCAGGGCAGCGTCGACCCGGCGCACCGACAGGGCCAGTCGGCCCAGCTCACGCAAGTGTGCGGGCTCGGGGTCGACGACCGCGGCGACGCGGGAAAGCCATTGCAGCAGAGCCAGGTCGGCCGAGGACAGCTCATCACCCAGGGTGGCGGTCATCGGGTTCCTCCTTCCAGGACAGTGCTGAAGTCATAGTCGCTCGCGGCGAGCAACTCCTTGAGTTTGGCCAAGCAGCGACCACGGGTGGGTCCGAGTGACCCGATCGGCACCCCCAGCTCGGCGGCTACCACGGCATACGGCGGGCAGTCCGGAGCCATCAGGATGCGCAGCAACCGTTGACAGCGTTCCTCCAACGCCCGGAAGCAGCGCCATAGGGCGGCGTCGCGTTCGTCGGTGAGCAGGTGCAGGTCGAGTTCTGCGGCGTCGGAGACCGGCTCCGGACGGCTGTCGTCGTCGGCCGGCAGCTCGCGGCCCTGGGCGCGCAGCACCCGCAGTGCCTCGCGCCGGCACGTCGTGAGCAACCAACCGGGCAACGCCTCCGGC
>WBZP01002559.1_pt1 | contig 20760 bp, 22 predicted proteins | sample 5204301 | NCBI WGS metagenome assembly WBZP01 (sample SAMN12412401, study PRJNA552823) | activated sludge metagenome | isolation source: activated sludge from nitrification reactor of wastewater treatment plant... | place: USA: Pennsylvania | collected 2017
ATGAGCAGAATAGCCTTTACCATGCAGAATATCTATCTCACTCCGCTCGGCATCTGTTAGCTTTGATGCTTTCTTCATAGTCTTTATTGTCTAGCATTGGGTGTCCTGATTCAAAACGGAATGGAGGGGTTCAGAGCTCGATCCTGTGAGGAAATCATGACCGACAGCTTCCGTCTGCACGTCGACGCCCTTCCCTTCGATTGCGACATCGACGTGTTTGATCAGGCCGTCAGGCGAGCCATGTTCAACGTGCACTGGTACCTCGCCTGGCTCATCGAGCAGGGCGAGGAACAACCTGGCGCCACCTACAGCGGCCTGGTCTGTAGCCCCGTACGCGAGCACGGCCGGCCCTACCTCGACGACGTGTTACTGGAGTTCCACCTCGGTGATGGACCGCGTCGTCGCCTGGTCAACGCCGCGGCCAAACTGGACTGGATGCAGTTGAACCCCGGCGTGTCCATGGAGACCGTCTTCGCCGAGGAGCCCTGGCGACTCGGCAGCGGGCAGTTCCGCTTCGGGCACGCCGTGGTTCACCGCGGCTTCCCTGGCGGCGGCAGTGGGCTGAGTCAGATCAATGACCGCAAGGTCATAGTCGAATTCCTCGACAAGCTCACGGACGGCATCATGCCACACTGTTCGACTCGGATCGCCAAGCGTGGCGAGGGGCAGTACTGGGCCGGTGACGACAACACGCCGCGGCCCGAATACGCCCAGTTCGAAGCACTGCCCGAGGGCGCAACCCTCACGCGGTGCTAGACCCCATCCAAGCAATGGCCCATCCCTCACGGGGTGGGCCATTCGCTTTATGGCCAAGCCCTAGCCCGCAAAGAAAAGTGATGGGGTACCGTCACGTCTTGGTATCACTCACAACAGCCATCGCCTGGATCATCGCATCCATATAGACTACTGTCGAAAAGCGAGTCAACTGCACATACTCGCTACCATCTGTCGTAAAACTCCTGCCGATCATGCCTGAGACAAAACGCCATAGCACCTCGTCTGGCAAATAAAGATCAACTTGTTTTCGCTGCCCCTCATCCCATTCTCGGTCAACCCTGAGACATGTTATCGGGCCGGTTGTGTCAACGATCAGCCTGTCATCTCCACCTGAAAACATTCGATAGACACGCTGAGAACCACCCTCTGGTCGCATAATGCCCCGGATATCATACGCATCGACACGTCCCTGTCCCTGAGTTGTTTCGTGGCACCCCGCTGCGCAAAGCTCTCGCATAATCCCTCTAATGTGCTCGATATCTTGCTCAAATGCACCCATACCACGTTCAGTCGCCATCCGCTTAAAAAGCTGCAAAAATAATTCCATTTCCGAAAGCCAGTACATAAAGAAATGTTCCCTGCCCCCAGGACGGTCAGTAGGCCTGGTGGTAAATGCGAAATCACCATATCCACCTGGCGCCGACATATCTACGCTGAGCTGCCGACCATCAGGTTGCATCACCTCAAACACAAGCAGGTCTTTAAAACGTTGCTTTCGTTCGTGATCGTGTGTTGGTGGAAATTGCTCGCGCATTGCTTTGGCTTGGCGGAGAGGATGAGATTCGAACTCACGGTGCGAGTTGCCCCGCACACACACTTTCCAGGCGTGCACCTTCAACCACTCGGTCACCTCTCCGTATATATCGATTGTACCATCTGAGTCCGTACGCCATCGGGGCACGTCCTCCAGGCGTGGTCACGTTCCGCGACCCCATGAGTCGGGCAGATGTGCATAGCCCATCTGTGACATCATCTTGCGAGCTGCCGACTGGCAGCTCTCACCTTCAACCACTCGGTCACCTCTCCATACCATCCCAGTATAGCAGTTGTATTTTTAACCTCGCCATTCCGCTTGCATTCTCTTTTTACCCGCCCGTATACTAAGCTCCAGATGCCAAAAAATTCCACCACGCCAGTCATAGAACTTAGAGCGCTAACAAAGCGTTATGGAATTGGCGACGCTGAGCATAATGCACTCGATACCGTCAATCTGCGGATCGACAGAGGTGAGTTCATCGCCATCATGGGCCCTAGTGGATGCGGCAAAACAACACTTCTCAATGTTATCGGACTCCTCGACCGCGCCGATGCAGGTGACTATCTCCTCGACGGCAAGCCAGTCGATAGCCTCTCGAGCAAACAACACGCCCGCATCCGTTCTCAGCAGATAGGAATTGTCTTTCAAAGCTTCAATCTCATCAACCGCCTCTCGGTACTCGAAAACGTTGCCTTACCCCTCACTTATAAAGGTATCGGACGCACAAAACGCCTCGAAGCTGCTAGTGCAATCTTAAAAACTTTTCACCTTGGCGAACGCGAATACTACATGCCCTGGCAACTCTCTGGTGGCCAAATGCAGCGCGTTGCTATCGCACGGGCATTGGTCAACCAGCCTTCGATTATCTTGGCAGACGAGCCAACCGGCAATCTCGATAGCCGCAGTAGTCATGTCATCATGGAAGAACTCTCTGACCTTCATAAACGCGGAAACACGATTATCATGGTGACCCACAACCCCTCGCTCACAAGCTATGCCAGCCGAGTAATCAAGATGTTGGATGGCAAAATTGCCAGTGATATCAAGATCAAAGTACAACTCGCCGATGAGGAGTCGGTCTCTATTCCCCTTAATCGTAAGGTTCGTGAAAATCAACCCACCACCCCCGAACCACCTCTCGATAACCCACCCAAGAAGTCCATGCCTAAGAAAAAAGCGCGTAAGTCTACAGCAAAAAAGAAGGTAAAAAACTCATGATGCTCACTGATCATATCGAAAACGCCTATCGTTCACTCAGACGAAACAGGGGTCGTAGCATCCTCACCACCCTTGGTATTGCCATCGGTGTCGCCAGCGTCGTTACTATTTTGGCACTCGGCGGCGGCGCCAGTCGTGTCATTGATCGGCAAGTAGAGGCACTCGGTGGTAACCTCACCCTTATCCGTCCTGGCACACCAACACTCAGAGATATCAACTCCTATGCCAACCCTGTCGCGCAAACTGCCTTTGGTACAAGCACCCTCACTGAGGAGGATGTAGCAACACTTTCACAGCTTCCTCACGCTGCTGCCGTTGTTCCTCTTATGACAATTGAAGGAACGCTCACGGCGGGAAAAACGTCAGTAAGCAATACTGTTGTTGTTGCCACAACAACTAACTTTACTACGGTGAGCAAACTATCGGTGCGGGAAGGACAGTTTATCGACTCCGACACGGCTATTCCGACCGCTGTCCTGGGACACCAACTCGCTATCGACCTATTTGGCACCGAACGCCCCATCGGCCAGACATTTACCTTGCGGGGGCAGCGTTTCATGGTCAGCGGCGTTCTCGATACAATTCCAAATCCGATCAATTACAACAACGTCGACTTTAATCATGCCGCCCTCATTAGTCTGACGAGCGGTAAACAATTTCACCAGGGGAGACCACAAATTCAGCAAATCAACGTCCAGGCCGACTCTCCTCAAAACCTCTCGAGTCTTACCTCGGCTATTAGTGAATCGCTGCGGAGGAACCATCAAGGCGAAGAAGATTTCACCATCGTGACGGGCAAGGACATCGGCACGCCAACGAGCCAATTATTCCGCGCCCTCATACAGGTAATGACCGCTATTGCCGCCATCTCACTTCTGGTGGGCGGCATTGGAATTATGAATATCATGCTTGTAGGGGTTGCCGAACGAACTCGTGAAATCGGTATCCGTAAGGCAGTTGGCGCCAGCAACCACACGATTATCACTCAGTTCTTGATCGAGTCCCTCATGATCAGCCTGCTTGGCGGATTCTTTGGCTATCTGCTCGGCTACATTGCAGCGTTCATCATTTGTAATTTTCTATTTTTTGCTCCCGCTATCACCTGGTCGACCGCTCTGGCGGCATTCGCCATGTCGACAGGGGTAGGCATTGTCTTTGGCCTCTACCCAGCCCTACGAGCTGCTCGAAAAGACACTATTGAATCACTCCGTCAATATCACTAAACCTGAGTCTCAAAACCTCCCTGCGACGGACAGTTGGCCGTGACGGCCAAGGCTCGCCAAGGCGTAGGCTAATCAGTTAGCGGCGAGCCGATTGTCCGGAGGAGGGAGGTTTGAGACTCATTTCACTAAATCACTAATTGCCCTGGATCTCTTTTTGGTAGCGCTCGATCAGCGTATCGTCCGATGGGTTAGCATTGTTGAGGATAGCAACGTATATGCTCACAAACTGAGCGAGTACATAGCCCGCCACCACTTGCTCCATAAGTGTCTCCCCCGGCAAGTAGACAGATGTCGATTTGGGACGGCGGCCGCTCAATAGTTTGTCTGTCGCATCAAATCCTCTTGTCGCCTGAGTGCTCTCGAGTGAACTTCTCAAATCAAAAATGGCAAATGGTTTCTCAATGGGGTGAGATGTCCATCCCAGTAGCTCACCATAGGCCGCTTCCGGAAACGTGTTCCAAAATGCGATATTTTTGGCAGTTTTGTTCCAAGCATTCTTCCAGGCGTGCGCCACAAAACCAAACGTCTCGGGAGCGTAGAATACCAGTGTTTTACCGACAGCCATTAGGGCAAGTTGTTTAGCGTAATTATGTTGAATCACTGTCTCCTTGCTCCACTGGTCACTTTCGTGCGCCAAAAACGCTTTTGTTCGCTCAAGTGCATCATAGGTACTAACGGGCACAACACCAAACTGAACCAAGATGCGCAGGAGCGACCGAGCGATGACAATCACATTCAGTTGCGCCCTTCCTTCAGGTGATAGTGCGACGCGCGCAACGTGGTGAGCCGCCGCCCTCTCTAGAAGCTCTTTTTCTGCTGTGATCAACGCCACCTGCGGACGCTGCTGGTGCGCCAATGCCTGTCCCAAACAAGTACTTGCCTGTTCACTGTCGTCTTTGTAACTACAAACGATGACAAGTGTCGTTGAACTCACCGATGCTGGCAACGTATACTCTCTCACTACCTCATACGGAACAGTGAGCTGATCCCCCAGCATCGTCTTTACCAAATCACCCGCCAGTGCAGGTACGTCGATACCTGCCACCACGACATGTGTGATATGTCGGCCATCGTGCTCACTATCTTCTATAACAGCTTGGTACGAGACCTGTTGACACAGTGCAGCCGCATCCTCAAGCAGCCCTTTCGCATCGCGTTGTTTCAAAACATTTACGTCGTCAAGCATTTTCCCACCATTCGTCTTGCGAGTTATTCTCCTTCTATGATACAGTATGTAGTAAGTAAGCATAAGAATAATCAAACTATCAGAGGTGGGTATGGATATTAAACCGCAACTGCAGCAATCAATTAGTGACGACCAGGAACTTGCTAAAGTGTTAGCAGGTGTGAGCGGCGAGGCCGACGAGGCCGACGCACAACAACCAGTGATCCCACCGCTACCTCCAATGCCAGCTGCTCCTGCTGCCGATGATCCGACTGCGTCAGTGGAACCACCCGTTCCGCCAGCCACCGATCCTAGTATGCCGCTCACCATGCCAACTTCATCTGATAATCTCGATAGCGTCAAGCGGGAGGCAATCACCGAGCTACGGCCACTTGTCGATAAACTCGCCCTGGCCCCAGAGGAGAAGTTCGATACCTACCTCTTACTTATCCGTTCAACCGACGACAAAACGCTTATCGCCCCAGCGCACGAAGCAGCCAAGGCGATTGTCGATGAGGCGCGTCGCGCCCAAGCGTTACTTGATATCATCAAAGAAATCGATTTCCTCTCGCATCCACAGCAGTAAATAAGCACCTCACCAAAAAACGGGGACTATCCCCGTTTTTGTTTGTCACGCGCGCCCTTCTAGGCTGCTGGTGTTGGCTCATGATCATCTGGAACTGTGTTGCCACGCGCACTCGGCGCGTTGGTTATGTCCGTCACACTTGCATCAGTATCAAGAACAGGTGCAACTTCGGCGGCTCGTTGTCGTCGATAGGCATCGAGGTTAGTAACGTTAGCTCCCTCACGACTTTCTCCTTGTAACAGGTCGCCCTCAATTCCAGCATCTTCGGCAATACCCAGGTCTTCTTGTAGGCCGGCAGCAGCTTCGGCAGCGAATGTGTCTAAGACGCCGCTTCCAAACTCTGCTTGCTCTTGCTCTGTCATGCCCGTCTCATCAAGTACGCGCTCAAATGCAGCATCATTATCATCTGCTCCGTCCACCATCGTTTCACGTGGTGGCACCGGTGGGACGCCTTCACCTTTTGTTTCCGTCTCAGGTACTGGATCCGCTTTCTCGAGCAGCATCGTACCGCCTCGCGGCAGCGCGCCCTGATCTGGTTTGTTATATTCGTTCATTATCGTAATTCCTTTTTTGTTTGTGTTAGTGATATCTGATATAGGTATGCTATCACACTTATGCTATTTTGTCAATGTGCTCCTCATCGACTGTTATACTAATGATATGGATGCACGCTTCGCCACTACTGAAGAAATCGAGCGATGGGACTCGCTCCTCTCTAACAACCCTGATGGTGGGAACGTATTTCAACTAAGAGAATTGGCTGAAACCAAGCGTCTCAACGGATGGCTCCCCCGCTATCTCATAGTGAAAGGCCTTGCCGTCACGGTACTCCAAAAACGCGTTCCGCTACTCGGAAACTACTGGTATATTCCCAAGGGCCCCGGCGTCGCTGACGAGGCTGAGTTACTATCGTTACTCGATCCCCTCCGTCAGCTGGCACGCACCAAATCTGTTTTTGCCATAAAACTTGAGCCCGAGCTCCTCGATTCCGAGACACTCCATGAGCGCCTCAGCACTCTTGGGCTAGTTCACACCGCAGCCATCCAGCCTAATGTTTCGACGGTACTACTTGATATTTCTGGATCCGAGGACGAAATAATGGCCTCACTCAATCAAAAAGGCAGACATGCCATTCACCGTGCCGAGCGCGACGGTGTGACCGTAACCCCAGTTTCTCTGACCGAGCAAACCATGCGCGAGATGTTCACCCTCCTTAGCAGCACCGCCTCAGGTCGGTTCGAGAGCTCCCTCAAGAGCTATCAGTACTATTCCGCTTTTTGGAAACGTCTAGCAGATGCCGATCATGGGCAGCTTTTCTTTGCTTACCACGAGTCTAGGCTCGTGGCGGCCGCCTACTGCATGTACCTCGGCAAAAAGGGCCTCTATAAGGATGGCGCTTCAGTCCGCGAACGCACTGTCTACGGCGCCAGCCATTTGTTGCAGTGGGAGATTATCAAGTGGATGAAAGTGAGGGGCGTTAGTGAGTATGACCTCTGCGGCGCACCGCATAGCAGTGACATACAAGACACGGCCCATCCCTTTTATGGCATCGGAAGGTTCAAGACGAGCTTCAACAAAAAAGTGACGGATTATATCGGTTGTTATGACCTCGTGGTGAATCCATCAGCCTATCGTCGTTGGCAAAAAATCGGTCAGCGCGCCACCGTAAGTTTGAGTTACCGGCTCAAACGACGCCAGTGGTTTTAACTATATTGCTTCACCTTATTGACATATCGTAATGTTTATGCTATCATCACGTCATGAATAAAGAAATCCCCACCACAGACACAAACAAAACACGTGCTTTCACCGAAGCAGATCTCGCAGCAGCTCGAGAATTAGCCGAGCTAGCGGCAGGCAATCCTGACGAGATTGACGCACTGCGTGAAATGCTTGCAGATGATCTAGGCGGCTCAGAGGGTAAAGTTGGTGCCAAAGTGGTCAAGGTCGCCGGCTTTGGTCAACGCCGAAATGGCGAACCTACCACAATAACCGAGGATACTGCTGCTGATCACTGGCTCACGCCACGCGGTTAACATACCCCGCTTCTAGTTACTTTTTGCCAAGTAATTCCCGTACTACTACCGCATCATTCCACGGTACTCGTTTACCACCTATGATGCGGTAGACTTCGTGTCCCATACCAGTGATAAGGATGGTATCGCCCTTGGTAGCGACCCCCAGTGCTTTGGCAATTGCTTCGCGCCGATCATCTATCTCGGTGGTCTTCATCGTGCCGCCCTTTGTTTTTTCGATACCATCGTAAATCATCGCTCGTATCTGAGCAGGATCTTCGTTGTAGCTCTCCTCATCGGTTAGGATGATGCGATCGGCCAGTCTAGCGGCAATCTCACCCATCAGAGGGCGTTTACTCTTGTCGCGGTCACCACAGGCACCAAATACGAGGATCACGCGGTTTTTGGTGATGGCCCTTGCTGCTGTCAGTAGTTTTTCCAGCCCATCAGGTGTGTGCGCATAGTCAACGATGACATCATAGGGCAATCCCTCGACAACTCGCTCAAAACGGCCCGGCACAAACTCAAGATTGGCAATTCCCTCGACGATATCGTCAAGCTCCACACCAAGCAAATAGGCTGCGGCTGCGGCTGCCGTCATGTTGTAGGCATTGAATTCGCCAGGCAAATTGGTAGCAAGTTCTAATTTTGTCTGGTGATCAATAGTAACAACGGCTTCGGTGCCTTTACGGTAGAGGGTGACTGAGTCAATGTGGGCTTCGGCCTCATCATGCTTGCCATAGGTGATCTTTTGGCTTGCTGCCGGAAACTGGTTGAAATACTCAAACCATGCATCATCCCGGTTGAGCACAATGTATTGCGGCTCCATCGCAAATAACCTTCCCTTTACCTCGGCGTACGTCTCCATTGTGCCGTGGTAGTCGAGGTGATCTTGGGTGAGATTGGTCATGATCGCCATTTCGACCGGTACCCCGTAGAGTTTGTGCTGATGAATGGCGTGGCTGGGAAACTCCATGACGACGAAATTTACCTGGGAACGCTTTGCATCGCGGAAAAATTGCTGCATCCGCGCTGTTGAAGCCACAGTGGCATTGAGGTCATTTGGTGTTGATACACCTGCTACCTCGATGGTAGATGTGCTAAACATTGCCGTGGTATAGCCAGCTTCCTTGAGAATTTCGTTGAGATAATTGACTGTTGTGGTCTTTCCGTTCGTTCCCGTCACGGCAATTACTCGGAGGTGCTTGGCCGGATGACCATAACGCATACCAAGCAGCCGAGCGCGGTTCTTTCGATATGTGTCTTCAAGTCGGCTAATCGCCCTCTTGGATACAACACGCCTCACAAGTTTGACCGCCGTCTGCTTCATAGCTCTATTTTACCACCCCGTGAGATAGAAAAAGATGTTATACTCATCTCTAGTGAAAATCCTAGGAATCGAGAGTAGTTGTGACGAAACCGCTGCCGCCGTTGTAGAGGATGGATTTCATCTGCTATCCAATGTCGTCCAATCACAGATCGATATTCATGCCCATTACGGAGGGGTTGTACCGGAAATTGCGGCTCGCAGTCATATCGAGGCAATCAACCCCGTCATCGACAAGGCTTTGACAGATGCCAACTGTAGCTGGGATGATATCGATGCGATCGCTGTCACCTACGCGCCTGGTCTAGTTGGGTCTCTTTTGGTTGGTACGTTGGCGGCTCGCACACTTGCCATTATCCATAACAAGCCGCTGTATCCGATTCACCACGTGGAGGCGCACGTCTATGCTAACTTCATTACTGATCAGTCCCCAACCATGACACCGCAGCTCTCGCTTCCCACTCGCCAGCCTTCTTTTCCTCTATTAGCGCTCATCGTATCTGGTGGTCATACGCAACTGGTTTTATTTCATGGTCATGGAACATACGAACTACTAGGACAAACCATGGATGATGCAGTCGGAGAAGCATTTGACAAGGTGGCAAAAACCATTGGTCTTCCCTACCCCGGAGGAGTATCGGTCGACAAGGCGGCACTGCTTGGTGATTCATCAACCTATCGGTTTCCCACTCCTCGGACCCAAGGTACCTATGATTTTTCCTTCTCTGGCCTCAAGACAGCCGTTCTGAGAGCAACTCAGCGTGAAGTGGGCAAAGATCACACTTTTCCCTCCCACGAGCTTCCAGGGCTGTTAAACGACCTTCAGCGACAAAATATCGCAGCCAGTTTCCAAAAAGTAGCAGTTCGGTGTTTGGTCGACAAGACGGTGGCGGCCTATGAGCAGTATCTGCCGAATTCAGTCGTCATTGCCGGTGGCGTTGCGGCCTGTCAGCCTCTGCGCGATCGCCTGCGAGAGCAACTCCCGATCGAGATCGAGTATGCCCCTCTGGCGCTTTGCACCGACAACGCAGCGATGATCGCCACCTTAGGCTACTTTCATGCCACCACTATACCTCCCGCAGATCCCTTGTCACTTGAGGTGATTCCTTCACTATCAATGACCCGTACTTCATGGGTAATGGCGGGCTAACCATGCCAGCACTGCGAATCTCAACATTGAGTGATCCTCGTCTTATCGATCTATTAAAGGACGGCGCTATCGGCGTTATGCCAACAGATACTGTGTACGGGTTGGTAGGTATAGCCAACAATCAACCGGCAATTACTCGCCTTTACCATCTCAAGTCACGCGCTCGGCAACCAGGTACCACTATAGCCGCAACTACAGATCAGCTCATCGCACTAGGGTTCCCTCGGGCAGAAGTTTTAAAAGCGTCTCGCTTCTGGCCAAATGCCGTAAGCGTGGAAATGAGCGCCACTTCCCTTCCGATATATCTTAGCGACGGGCAAGAACACATGGCGGCACGTATTCCCGCACACTCCGACCTTCAGAAGCTTTTACTTACGACCGGCCCACTTATGACAACGAGCGCAAACACACCAAATGCGCCTACCTCACAAAGTATCGACCAAGCAATCGACTATTTCGGTGAGAAAATAGACTTTTATGTCGATATCGGTCCTCTTGGCGACCGACCTCCGTCAACAATTATCGGATTCGACGGGGCCGGCGAGATTGTCGTTTACCGACAGGGCGCCGTTCCCATTTTGTAACGACACAGCCTCTGCCGTTTTAGGGTCTTCTCAACACCTTTCCAGTAGTGCGAACGAGTTTTTTTGCTATCGGTAGTGCTCGGTTCCAAATTGTATAGAGCGGCGATAACGGATAGTCGTAGGTTCCTGCAAGCATCGTCTCCTGACTGGCAAACCCCTTCTTGAAGGTACTGACCCCATCGTTTAAAAGCCCATTCATGTCATACTGCTTAACCCCACGCTGTTTACAGAGTAAGATCGTCTGCCACTTGAGTGCATAATTTGCCCTTCGTCGCTGTCCTTCCTCATTCATACCTCCGTACAGCTCGAATGCCACCTCTTGGCTCACTGCAAGCCACAAAAAAGCAACCGGCTTGTCTTCATGAAAGGCTGCCATGATGACAGATGCATCACCAAGATTTCTATGGACGTCACGATAATACGCGTCGCTATGGAGAGCAAACTCAGCACGTCCAGCCGTTTCATGGTAAATATGTAGACATTCGTTAAGCTCCTCATCAGTAGTAATTTGACGAAAATCAAGTTCCGCGCGCTGAGATTTGCGGATGTACTGCCTGGTCTTTTTTGTCATATCAGTTTGAAGCTCACTCTCGGTGCGTGTCAGGTCGAGGACAAGCGTATTCGGTATCAAAATCGTTCGATTTGAATGTCGCCACCCCTTTATATCAGGAAACTCACGTGTATTTGGCTCGACACTGAGGACTGTTCCGGGCAAATTGTGCCGTACGTATGAGGCAAGGGCATCGAGCGTATCTACTTCCCTTCCCGTACGGCTAACTGGCCCGCGTGGTATGTAAACAAAGCGACGAAACGCCCCAGGTAGTTTTCTCACCAGGAGCTGAGCACCACCGATAACCTCTGAACCATCGTTGACAAGTATACGATGTGCCGTCCAATGATGTGCCGTCTTTACGTCTCCCCAACCCCACAGTTGCAAAGGGTGACCATTCGTCACCGAAACAAACTCGTCCCAGTCTACTCTGCTCTCGCATGGTGTTGCAACAATCATGTCTGTAACTATTATACATTGTTTGTGCTATACTAGGTGTGAACACAAACACGCGGAGATAACAGAGGTAGAGATAACACGCTGGACTTTTCACGTGAAAAGTTCTGGTGAGTTTGCTAATGTTTTTTTCGCGTGAAAACAATGAAAGAATGACCAGACCATCCATGAATCTCGCAAAAACCTACACTCCCAATGATTACGAGCCGACCATTTATGCCCTCTGGGAGTCGTCGGGAGTATTTAAGGCAAAGGGGCAGGGGACACCCTACAGCATCATCATGCCGCCACCAAACGCCAATGGTAATTTACATGTTGGTCATGCGCTCGGTAGCGCGCTCCAAGACATTCTAATTCGCTATCGTAGGATGAAAGGCGATGATGCTCTGTACATCCCGGGAGCGGATCATGCTGGCTTTGAAACCTGGGTTGTGTACGAGAAAGAGCTCGAGAAACAGGGGAAAACGCGTTTTGATTACACGCGCGAACAACTGTATAGTCAGGTGTGGAACTTTGTCGACGAACAGCGCGGCAACATGGAACTCCAACTCCGGGCTCTCGGCGCCGGCGTCGACTGGAGCACGCTTGTCTTTACCCTCGACAAAAAAGTAATAGATAGTGTCTATGATAGCTTTGAAAAGATGTGGCAAGATCAGTTGATCTACCGCAGCGAACGAATGGTGAACTTCTGCGTCAAACATCAGACAAGCTTTGCCGACATCGAGGTAGTTCATAAAAACGAGAAAGGGAAGTTGTGGAGCATTGCCTACCCAACACTCGACAAGGTAGGGGAGATTATCGTTGCAACAACCCGCCCCGAGACAATGCTTGGTGACACCGCTATCGCCGTTCACCCCGATGATGAGCGCTACAAGGATCTGATTGGTACAAAAGTGCAACTTCCACTCATTGGTAGAGAAATCCCCATTATTGCCGACGACTACGTCGATAGGTCTTTTGGTACCGGAGCGGTAAAGATTACACCAGCTCATGATCCAAATGATTTCGCTATTGCCGAGCGTCATCAGCTCGAGCGCATCCAGGTCATCAACTACGACGGCACTATGATAAACGTGCCGCCTCAGTACGCTGGGCTCACAGCCGAAGAAGCTCGCAAAAAAGTATTGTCGGCGCTCTCGATTGAGGAAGCACTGCGGGGCGAACAAGAAATCGAACATGCCGTGGGACATTGTTATAAGTGCGGCAGCATCATAGAACCCTTAGTCAAGGAACAGTGGTTTGTAAAGATGCAAGAGCTTGCCAAAAATGCCATTGCAGCTATCGAGAAAGGTGATATATCCTTTACTCCTCACAACAAAGCTCAAGTGGTTATCAATTATCTCAAGGAACTTCGTGACTGGAATATTAGCCGTCAGATCCCTTGGGGCATCCCAATTCCCATGTTTCACTCAACAACCGATCCAGACACATGGCTGTTCGATCGACGTGTTGACGAAACGCATATTGATGTAGATGGCACAACATATGTGCGCGAGGAAGACACGCTCGATACCTGGTTTAGCAGTGGCCAGTGGCCGTTTATTACCACTGATTATCTGACGAATGGACCGCTCGCTCGCTATTTTCCAAATGCAGTCATGGAAACAGCAGGTGATATCCTCTTTGCCTGGGTCGCCCGTATGCTCATGCTCGGCCTCTACCGAACTGGACAGGTTCCATTTCGCCATGTCTACCTGCACGGCCTTGTTCTTGATGAAAAGGGCGTCAAGATGAGTAAAAGTAAGGGAAATGTTATCAACCCCATGGAAACAATCAGTGAATATGGGTCTGACGCACTGCGCATGGGGATCGTCTCTAGCCGCAGCGCCGCCCAAAATCAAGCATTTAGTCGGGGTAAGGTGATTGCCGGACGCAATTTCTGTAACAAATTGTGGAATATTGCACGATTCGTTGAGGGTCAAGTAGGGGATTCGCAGCCCACTCCCCACCCAGATCCACATTCGATGGCTGATCATTGGATCATCCACCGACTTAACCAAGCAATCAGCTCGATCGAACAACAGCTTGATGATTACCGCTTCGCAGAAGCCGCCGAGACTCTCTACCATGTAATTTGGGACGACGTTGCTGACTGGTATATAGAGGTCAGCAAGATCGAGAAGCACACCTCAATGCTCGCCTGGGTGCTGGACACTAGCTTACGTCTAGCGCACCCGTTTGCTCCCTTCGTCACCGAAACCATCTGGCAAAGTCTCAACTGGCATAGTGATGTCCTCGCTGGTGCCGCCTGGCCAGAGCAAAAGGACTGCAACGAACTTGAAGCAGCCGAATTTGGACGTCTCAAACGACTGGTGGCAGAAACACGCTATGTCACTTCAGAACTACCAGGTAATGAGCGCTATAGCTTGCTTTATATGGATGACTCTCTTGTGGCCGACAACGCTGGCCTCATTCAACATCTTGCCAAACTGGAAACCGTTGAACACGTCGATCAGGCCCGCGGTCTACGTCTCGCTAGTAGTGGTCGTGATGCTTGGCTCGACATTTCCTCTGAGATGCTATACGAACATCAGACCAATCTCGAAAAACGATTAGCAGAAGCACGTGCCGAAAGTGAAGCGCTCGAAAAACGATTAGCGAACGATCAATATATTACAAAAGCTCCCCCCGAGCTCGTGGAGCAATCACGCGAACAGCTACAAGCCAAGCATTCCCTCGTCGAACGGCTCGCCCGCGAACTCCAGGTTATCTCAGAAGATAGTTCTGATTCTAGTCAATTATAGGGAGATTGGCGTTATCAAATGCGTGCCGACTGCCTATCTCAAAGATACGCAATAGCTCCTTGTGATGACTATTCCGACGGGGCATGAGACTTGGTTGCTGATAATTAAAGCTATTGGCAAGTGTGCTCAACAAGGGGTTGTAGTCACTATGAACATGAAGCGGTTTAATCTCATCAAGCGGTTTTGTGGTTTCAGATTCATGATATGCCGAAAGGAGTGGACGGCTGACTGCCACAGCAAAGGCATGCTCTGCCTGGCTGTCGTGAAATACGAGGCCAAGAGATAGCAGTGCACTGAGAAGCGCGGTCAGGGAAGTAATGATTCTTTTTGTCGTATTCATTTTTTGTATTTTTTCGTTAGCCTACTACATAAAACTTAGCATAAATTTTATTATTTGTCAATGCTATGGTATTAGCTATGGTGATACGGAGTGTGCCTTGCGATTGATTGGGCACGATAAAGCTGCTCGATGAGAATAAGCCGCACCAGCTGATGAGGAAATACAAGCACCGAAAGCGACCAGACACTATTGGCGCGTTCCCTTACCTTGTCTGAAACCCCGTAAGCACCTCCTATCACGACGCTCACGTGGCAAGAAGTAGCATGCTGTTGCTCAAGCATACGTGAAACAGTGGGGGAATCAACCCGTAAGCCGTTCTCGTCAAGTAAAATAACATAATCAGATGGCCTAACCCGCTTTAAGATGCGCTCAGACTCTTCTAGAGCGGCTTTCGACGCGTTGAGTGAGCTGTGTGGCAAAATCTCCCACCGAACGTTCCAAGGAGCGCTTAGGCGCTCTTGATACCGTTCTATGGCATTTGCTAGTAGCGCGTCGTGCTTCTTGCCGACAGTAACGATCGTGATCATGCAGTCCGGATTTTTTCCGCTTCATACGCCAATGCATTATGGTCGGGGGTCTCCGCCATATCAGGCAGATGGCGGTATTCTTTGCTTGTCGAAAAGGCAAATACCTTGGCGTGAACATGGTCTACCTCTAATCCCTCAATCATGAGGCCCACTTTGGCTTTATCTGGATACACCTCTCGTAGACGCCTACCGACAAGTAGTACCGTGTCCATAAAATGGCGATACTCGTCCCCGGACATATCCCAGAGGACGGTAATTTGCGACTTTGGCACCACAAGTACTTGGCCCGGCTGAATCGGGTGTATATCGAGGAAGGCAAAGGTGTACTCATCCTCGTATATCTTGTGGCAAGGGATCTCGCCTTTAATAATTTTTGTAAAGATTGAGTCTTCCATGATTTCATTATACACCCCGCCTCTGTTAAAATGAGAGTACCACGGAGAGGTGGCCGAGTGGTTGAAGGCGCACGACTCGAAATCGTGTATGCGTGCAAACGTATCGGGGGTTCGAATCCCCCCCTCTCCGCCAATAAAATAGCAAAGGCTTTTACGTCTTTGCTATTTTATTGAGAATGATCTGATTATCGGGCAGAAGTACCGGTAACGCTCTGTCCGTTCGTTGCGGCATTTGGAACGAAACTCGCCACGACGAAATTGACCGCCGCATAGGCGAGAATAGCCACAATGACACCGATAAGCGCATAAAGAATCGTATTTTTTGCCGCTTGTACTTGGGAAGCATCGCCTCCAGATACGACATAGCGCAAGCCGCCGATGATAATCATAATGACGGCAACCGCACCGACAATAAAGAGAAGGACGTTGCTGATTGTTGAAAAGACTCCGGCATTTCCAAAAAGATTTGATGGCTGCTGGTCACCGTGTGCCGCGTCCACCCCTTGAGTCACAGAACCGACAGCGTACGCCTGTGCAACATTGAGCGTAGCCACAACAACAGTAGCACTTAAGACCGCGGCATAGTTTGTCAGGGATTGTCTTTTCATCTGTTGGATCTCCTCATTTGTGTCGTATTATAGCAAAAAAGGTGTATTTTGTCGAGTGATTACGCCGGCCTGCGTAATAGCACTAGTGTACTCTCATCGCGAGTTGTCTGCCAACCCTCTGATTGAAGTTTGCGAGCAAACGCGTCCGATCCCTCCCAAATAACGCAGCGGACTCCATAGTGCTCAAACTGTTGTCGCCGAAACGTGTCATCTCGGAGAATACGATAGTAGTCGTCCATATATTTCCGGCCACTAAGCTCCCAACTCGGCATCCTGCCATCGATATACACCTCTGTATCTGGTAGTTTCCAGATTAGATATCCCCCGACATTGTAAGAATTAAAGATTCGACCTTCGCAGGGTTGCTGACGAAGCTTCTCAACAATCCCCTCAGGGTACTGGGTCTTTTCTGGATGAGCCAGAAATTGGTAGTCGTACAGTAGACATGCTCCCAACACCACCCCGCCTATACTAAGCGTGAGCGGCAATAACCATTGATGGAAAAGGGTTATGTTCTTTGGCAGGGTAGCGGCAAGCGTGCTAAAGGAGCGCTGTGTAGAAGTGAGGGACATGAGCACAAAGAGCGGGACATTCCGTACACTGAGGACCGCGCTTACGAGGAGTAGGCCGTCGAACCACGGAATCGTCCGCCACTTTCGTCCCCGTAATATAATGGTGCTTGCCCATATACCCAAGTAGGGCACGATGGAGGGTTCGAATGCAAATGAACGCCACTCGTCGATTCGGTGATGCAAGGAAGTATCTAGGAGGGTGCGAAATACTTCCTCATAGATCCGATAGCCATAGGGGGTAACACCTGTCAGAACAACCGCTCCGACAAATGCAATCCCAAGTAACGCCGACCGATGCCAAATAGTAATCCATAACAGATAGACAAGCCCTAGGACAAAGCCGCCATGGACATTTGCCCACACCAGAAAGAGGGCGAGGATGGCTGCAATCCGCCACCGATGAGAGCTGTCAATTAACCAAGATAAAAGCGCCATGAATCCCACTGTCCATGTCGTTGCGCGTACTCCAACGTAAGGCAGAACGGCCAGTGTAGCTATGACAGCTAGGGCACCATATCGCCAATTCCTCACAAATGCGAGTGTTGCAGCCGTCCATGCACTCGCATACACGACAGCAACCAGCACGAAACCACCAAGTTGGTATATTAGGTAGTTAATGACATCTGCGAGCCATTCGTGATGTATCCAGGGGAAATCCGTCGCCGTATAAGAGTAGAGGTCGTGTGCAGGGATACCATGCGACAAGATGTCACCACCTGAACGTATATGCCATCCCGCGTCGGGATCGAGAGCAAATAGGCAGGGAATGAGATAGAGAACAAACACCACCCCGCCAGTGACGATTGGGTTCCATACAAAAACTCGTTTAAAGAGAGATAGTCTCACTAGCCAACTATAGCATGTCTCTGTACGCTAAGGTGTTGGTATGGTATACTACTATGGTTCAATTAACAATCTGAAGTGATCGTCTACGACAGTAGCATGGTCGATACGGAGGAGTACCCAAGTGGCTGAAGGGGACGGTTTGCTAAATCGTTAGTGTGGGGAGACCTGCAGCGGGAGTTCGAATCTCCCCTCCTCCGCCATAAAAAAATGACCCGACGCCGGGTCATTTTTTTATGATGCGTGCTTAGTCAATACGATAAAAATTTGTCTCAAGTAGTCGTTTGTACGGATCCCAAATCTGCTTCGCCTTTTTGTGGGTAAGGGTGGACATCTTCACAAGAATAACAACTAGCATCGTAAGTCCGGTTGACACAAGGGCAGCAAGAACACGGAAAACGACATTTTCGCCCGTATCAAGCAGTAGGATAAAAGAGAGCGTAACGCCAAATAATACCAACATCACCATCCATTCATTGGAATATACCCTGTTGCCAATCTGCATGGAAAAATCCGTACGGTTTTTTTGATTTGCGACTACCTTATCTAGGATATCAGCTACCGCTTCGGGTGATTCACCCCTATAGGCTATGCAGTAGCTGATGATTTCTTCATATTTTTCCTCACCCTCTGCAGCTTTTCGTTGTTTTATGCACAACGATAAATATTCTTTTACCAGTGTACCAAGTCGTTCTCTTGCCACATCTGGCAATCGCTTCACGGCAATCATAAGCGTAAAAACCGCGTTGGCTTCGGCGCGAACTATCTTATGCATTTCCTCAATACGAGTTTTCTGAGCACTAAGAATTGGTGCGATATAAAACCCATACAAAAATGAGTTGACCGAGAATAGGGTGAGAGCTGCCGAATCGAACTTTGCCTTCGGAAAAAATAGCGATACGACAGTCATTGAGACAAAAATAAGGATAAAGTAGGTAGATAAGCGAATTCGCACCAAGAATAGATTTTTCATCACTTTGATGATATCACTTATGCTAATAGCCTGCAATTCGCCTCGCAATCTCCTGCCGCCCATAGAAAAACCCCATGAAACCATGGGATTTTTCTATGGTACACCCGGTACGATTCGAACGTGCGACCTTTGGCTCCGCAAGCCAACGCTCTATCCAGCTGAGCTACGGGTGCATACGTTCGCATATAGTAACATACCTCAGAGGTAGGCACAAGATATCGCCGCACGGTATATGGACCACTACTACTAAAGTTCACGTGAATTGTCGGTGCAAAAACCGTCTTAGATACGAAGTTTAGAGGTAATTCTGTCGTAGAGGTCTGGTTTTGCTTCTTTCATTGGCAGACGAGCGGCAAGCATATCAACGAGCGGCTCACCAACGTCCTCAGGAAAATACAGGACTTGTGCCAGTTGGAATCGCTTCCGAGGTGTCAATATGATGCTGTTATGGCCCCCTTGAACAATGACACCAAAGGATTTGAACGTATCATAAGGGAATAGCCGATCATCAACATGAAGCCCCTTACGGCTTAGCGTATAACGCACGACGGCTGGCGGTCGCCTAACATACACAAGAAGTGCTACCACCATAACTGGTATAAGCAGTGCAAATGAGATTGAGTTCATCCAAAAAATAGCAACCGCCATCAGTGCGGCAACAACGACAGCCATGATGATATACCACACTACCGGGCGTTCATGTTGAACATATTCGGGTGACTCCCATCTCAGAAGCGTCTCCTCGTCCTCGTCACTTGCCTCAGGGGATTGTGAGAGCGGTTGTGCGTCCTCAGCAGGGGCATCACTGGACATGGGCTGCACCTCTTCTGGCACTTCCTCGCTAGGCAGTTCTTGATCTTGCTGACGCTGCTCGCTATCCATGTGCACAGTATAGCATGAGTGAAATTCTTCGCGCATCATCACGCCAAACAAAAAGACCCCTTTGGGGTCACTTTGCTTGTCGGAGAGGGCGAGATAGCGGTCGCTTATGCTCCCTATTTCCGCTCGCTTGCAAAGCAAGCAAGTTTTGCTGCGCGTCGCTTCACGAACTCGCGGTTTGCGAGGCAAACGCCGCGCCCGCGAGTTCAAATCTAAGCGCCTATTCCGCCAGAGAAAAAACACCCGTTCGGGTGTCTTTTCTCTGGCGGAGAGGGCGAGATTCGAACTCGCGGTGAGTTGCCCCACGACGGTTTTCAAGACCGTTACCATCAACCACTCGGTCACCTCTCCATAGTATGCTTACTATATCAGAGAGAAACGGGGTCGTCGAGTGGTTGACGAGCGACCACCGCCACCCATACCTCTCTGGCACCAGCAGCCAAAAGTGTTGATGCCGCGTAGTGTAGCGTTGCACCAGTTGTAAAGATGTCGTCAATGATAAGAACTGTACTGCCATCAATATGGCGAACAGCCTCAAACGCCCGCTCCGCTTGTTTTAGTCGCTCTTTTCTGCGCGCTCCGTGTTGAACTGTTGTGGTTCGTCGTTTCAAGAGAGCCTGGTATCTTGCACCACGCTGTCGTGCTACCTCTCGCGCTATGAGGGCAGCATGATCATACCCGCGTTGACGAATGTGGGTGGATATAGTGGGAACACTGGTAATCACAAGCTTGTCAGGCAGGTCAGGGAGAGTACCGGAAATAAACTCACCGAGTGGTCTTGCAGCACCCCTCAAGCCATCAAACTTGAATGCATCGATAAGGATTTTAACTGCCCCTTCACGTTCAGCGACACACCAAGCACGCACGTAAGGTGCGGCGCAGCGTGAGCAGTGAGCTCCGCGATCCTCGACGGGCCCGAGACATATGATACAGCGCTCAAATGGGTTACATATGATGTCATATTTACAATAATCACAAAAACTCGTGCCAATCTCTCCGCAAGAGCAACAGTAGTGTGGTGCTAAAACATTTCCAACGATATCGAGCATTGTATTTTTTACGTTTTGTTCG
>WBZP01002560.1_pt1 | contig 20759 bp, 19 predicted proteins | sample 5204301 | NCBI WGS metagenome assembly WBZP01 (sample SAMN12412401, study PRJNA552823) | activated sludge metagenome | isolation source: activated sludge from nitrification reactor of wastewater treatment plant... | place: USA: Pennsylvania | collected 2017
CCGACGATCGCAAGCCCTATGTCTGGGATGCGCTGATACCCGACCACGCCACACCCGGCAGCCGGGTCCACTTCTTTGCCCGCGCCGAAGACGGCTGGGGCAACACCAGCGACAGCGAGATCGTCAGCATCGCGGTGCGTTGAACGACCTCGCGCACGCCCGCACGCCCGCGCCCGAACGGCATTCAGACCCTGGCCAGCAGGCGCAGGATCTGATTGCCATAGGCCTGCAGCTTCTTGGCGCCGACCCCGCTAATGCCGGCCAGCTGATCCAGCGTGGCCGGGTGTTCACGCGCCATTTCGGCCAGGCTGGCGTCGGCAAACACCACATAGGCCGGTACGTTGTGGGACTTGGCCACTTCGGTGCGCCAGGCCTTCAGCGCCATAAAGCGCGCGGTGGCCTCTTCGTCCAGAGGCACCGGCGGCGGTTTGCCGGCTGCCTTGGCGCCGGCCTTGGCGGTGCGATCGCGCTGCGCCTTGCCATGCGGCCTGGGCTCGGACGGTACGCGCAGGCGCACCGGAACCTCGCCACGCAGCACTTCGCGCGCGCTACCGGTCAACGCAAGGGTGTTGAACTCACCCTCGGTGTGCACATGGCCCAGTGCAATCAGCTGGCGCAGCACCAGGCGCCATTGCGCTTCGCTCAGATCCGCGCCGATGCCGAAGGTGCTCAGGCGCTCGTGCCCGTGCTGAGCGACCTTGTCGGTGACCTTGCCCCGCAGCACGTCGATCAGGTGGCCGGCCCCATAACGCTGACCCCCGGCCTGGCGGAAGCGGTAGATGCCGCTGAGCAGCTTGCGCGCCGCTTCGGTGGCGTCCCAGGTGTCGGGCTTGCTCAGGCAGTTGTCGCAGTTGCCACAGGGTTGACTGTCTTGCCCGAAGTAGCCCAGCAGCCGCACACGCCGGCAGTCATGCGCTTCGCTCAGCGCCAGCAGCGCATCGAGCTTGCCGCGCTGCAGGCGCTTGAAGTCTTCATCGGCCTCGCCCTCGTCGATCATGCGGCGCTGGTTGACGACGTCGGCCAGCCCGTAGCTCATCCAGGCATCGGCCGGCAGGCCATCACGGCCGGCGCGGCCCGTCTCCTGGTAGTAGGCCTCGATGTTCTTGGGCAGGTCCAGATGGGCGACGAAGCGCACGTCGGGCTTGTCGATGCCCATGCCAAAGGCGATGGTGGCCACCATCACGACGCCGTCTTCGCGCAGGAAGCGGTCCTGGTGGCGGCGGCGCACGCCGGCATCCAGCCCCGCGTGATACGGCAGCGCCGTCAGGCCTTCGGCGGCCAGCCAGGTGGCGGTCTCTTCCACCTTCTTGCGACTCTGGCAGTAGACGATGCCCGCATCGCCTTCATGCTCGTCGCGCAGGAAGCGCAGCAACTGCTTCCTGGGGTCGTCCTTCTCGACGATGGTGTAGCGGATGTTTGGCCGGTCGAAACTGGCCACGAACAGCCGCGCATCCTGCAGCTGCAGGCGCTGGATGATGTCGGCGCGCGTGTGCGCGTCGGCCGTGGCGGTGAGGGCCACGCGCGGCACGCCGGGAAACTGCTCGTGCAGCACGCCCAGGCCCAGGTACTCCTCGCGGAAGTCATGGCCCCACTGGCTGACGCAGTGTGCTTCGTCGATGGCAAAGAGGCTCAGCAGACCGCGTTCGTGCAGCGAAGCCAGCATGGCCAGGCAACGCGGCGTCAGGATGCGTTCCGGCGCGGCGTACAGCAGGGTCAGGCGGCCGCTCATCAGCTCGCGCTCCACCCGGCGCGCCTCGTCGGCATCCAGTGTCGAGTTGAGAAAGGCGGCGTTCACGCCGGCCTCGTGCAAGGCCCCCACCTGGTCGTGCATCAGCGCGATGAGCGGGCTGACCACCGCCGTCACGCCCTGGCCGGACCGCTGGCGCACCAGGGCCGGAACCTGGTAACACAGGCTCTTGCCCCCGCCGGTGGGCATCAGCACCAGCGCATCACCACCGGCCACCACGTGGGCCACGATCTCGGCCTGGGCGCCGCGGAAGGCGGGGTAGCCAAAGACTTCGTGCAGCACCTGCTGCGGGTCGGTGGACAGGGGCTCGGACAGCAGGGCGGACATGGTTGGAGGCGCATCCTACGCGAGGGCCCGCGCCACCCCCCCACGCTCCGGGGTGCCCCCATCGTGGCGAACCCGCGCTGGCGATGCCGCGCCCTGGGGGCGGGCGCGATAATGGACCTACCGCCATCTCGCAACACCAGCATCACGGGAGCAGCCCATGGCCTCGGTCAACAAAGTCATCCTCATCGGCAACCTCGGCAAGGACCCCGAGGTACGTTACACGGCCAACGGTTCAGCGATGTGCAGCGTCACCATCGCCACCAGCCGGCAATGGAAGGACAAGAACAGCGGCGAACGCCAGGAAGAAACCGAGTGGCACCGCGTGACATTCTTCGACCGGCTGGCCGAGATCGCCGGCGAGTACCTCAAGAAGGGACGCCCGGTCTACGTGGAAGGCCGGCTGAAGACGCGCAAGTACACCGACAAGGACGGCGTCGAGAAGTACGCCACCGACATCATCGCCACCGAGATGCAGCTGCTGGGTGGCCGCGAAGGCGGCAGCACGGGTGGGGCCATGGGCGAGGCCGATGCAGGCGGCGCGCCGGCATCACGCGGCGCGCCTGCGAGCCGCAGCGCCCAGGCACCAAAGCCGGCAGCCAAGTCCGGCACGGGCTTCGACGACATGGACGACGACATTCCGTTCTAGCGGGCTGTCGGGCTTTGGGCTGGGCCCTTGATTGATCTGCATCAGCCAACCGGTTCCCGGGTCCGGCAAGATGGCAGCTCATTTCCAGGTCCACCCCAGCCGCGGCGGCGTACCCTCACGCGTTAGCGCTCCCGGCGAACGGCGCGTTTTGCCGTATCCCTTCAGATCGGAGTGTCGATGGCCTTGCAACCCGTCCGCCCTGCTGCGCCCAGCGACGACAAGCGCTGGAAGCTGATCAACGCCAACATGCGCCGCAACGGCTATGCCGGGCACGCGCTGATCGAGACACTGCACAGCGTGCAGAGCGCCTTCGGTTTCCTCGACACGGCATCGATGCGCTACGTCGCCGCCTGCCTGGACCTGCCGCTGTCCAAGGTCTACGGCGTGGCAACCTTCTACCACCTGTTCATGCTGGAACCCAAGGGGCATCATGCCTGCGTGGTGTGCACGGGTACGGCCTGTTACATCAAGGGCGCGGCCAGCCTGGTCCAGGCCGTGGAAAAGCGCTACGGCGCAGCGCCGGGCGAGACCACCTCCGACAACCACCTGTCGGTACTCACGGCGCGTTGCGTCGGCGCCTGCGGCCTGGCACCGGCAGTGGTGCTGGACAGGAACGTGTTGGGCAAGCAGACCCCCGCCGAGCTGCTGGCACGTATCGAGGAATTGGCATGAACGTCGACGATCTGGCCGAAATGGCGCAGGCTTACCGCGATGAGGAGGCCGGCTTCAGCCACGAAGTCCGCGTGTGCATGGCGGCAAGCTGCCAGTCTTCCGGCGCCGGACCGGTGATGGAGGCGCTCGAGAAGGCGTACACAGTGACAGCGGTGGGTGCGTCGGAAAAGAGCCCCCATCGCTGCAAAGTCAAGGGCGTCGGCTGCATGGGCCTTTGTTCGGCCGGACCACTGGTGGCAGTGGCCGAACAAGGCAGCGAGCTGGCCGGCTCGGTGCTGTACCGTGACGTCAAGGCCGAGGACGCGCAGGAGCTGCTGGCCAGTGTTGGCGGCGAGCCTGTGCAGAGGCTGCGCTGCCCGACCGACCAGCCTTTCTTCGCACGCCAGCAGCGCGTGGTGCTTGAGAACTCCGGCGTCATCGACCCGGACAGCCTGCACGGCTACATCGCGGCCGGCGGCTACGCGGCGCTGGTGCACGCCTTGAGCGAGATGACGCCCGCCGAAGTGGTGCAGGAGGTCATCACCAGCGGCCTGCGCGGGCGTGGCGGCGGCGGCTACCCCACAGGCCTCAAGTGGTCCACCGTGGGCAAGATGGTCGACCACCAGAAGTACGTGGTCTGCAACGCCGACGAGGGCGATCCGGGTGCCTTCATGGACCGGGCGGTGCTCGAATCCGACCCGCACCGGGTGCTCGAGGGCATGGCCATCGCCGCCTATGCGGTGGGCGCCAACAAGGGCTACATCTACGTGCGCGCCGAGTACCCGCTGGCGGTGGAGCGGCTGACCACGGCCATCCGCGAGGCCAAGCGCATGGGCTTCCTGGGCCACAAGGTCGCGGAGACTCAGTTCGCCTTTGAAGTCGAGATCCGCCTTGGTGCCGGCGCCTTCGTCTGCGGCGAAGAGACCGCGCTGCTGGCCTCCATCGAAGGCGGGCGGGGTCAACCGCGGCCGCGCCCGCCCTATCCGGCCGAGAGCGGGCTGTGGGGCCACCCGACGCTGATCAACAACGTCGAGACCTTCGCCAACATTGCGCCCATCCTGCGCAATGGCGGCAAGTGGTTTGCCGCCATCGGCACACCCAAGTCCAAGGGCACCAAGGTCTTCGCGCTGGCCGGGACCATCGTCAACACCGGGCTCATCGAGGTGCCGATGGGCACCACGCTGCGCGACATCATCGAAGTCATCGGCGGCGGCATCCCAGGCGGCAAGGCCTTCAAGGCGGTGCAGACGGGCGGGCCTTCGGGCGGCTGCATCCCCAGTCAGCACCTGGACGTGCCGGTGGACTACGACAGCCTCAAGACCCTGGGCACGATGATGGGCTCGGGCGGCATGATCGTGATGGACGAGTCCTCCGACATGGTGGACGTGGCGCGCTTCTTCATGGAGTTCTGCATGACCGAGTCCTGCGGCAAGTGCGTGCCCTGCCGCACCGGCACGCAGCAGATGCACGGCCTGCTGGACCGCATCGCCAAGCGCGAAGGCAGCCGCGAGGACCTGGCGCTGCTGGAAGAACTGTGCGAGGTGGTGCAGGCCACCAGCCTGTGCGGGCTGGGCCAGTCGGCGCCCAACCCGGTGCTCAGCACGCTGCGCTTCTTCCGTGACGAGTACGAACGCAACCTGGTCACCGGACCCTGACCGCATCGAACCCGGAGCATCGCATGCCCCTGCCCACTGCCCCTCCCGGCGTTCGCGTCGTCACGCTGGAGATCAACGGGGTCGAACTCTCCGCCCGCGCCGATGATTCCATCCTCGAGGTGTGCCGCGACAACGGCATCGCTATCCCGAGCCTGTGCCACCTGGATGGTCTGAGCGTGCTGGGCGCCTGCCGCCTGTGCATGGTGGAGATCACCGGCATCGGCCGGCTGCAGTCGGCCTGCTCCACGCTGGCCGCCGAAGGCATGAAGGTCAGCACCACCAGCGAGCGGCTGCGACGCTACCGGCGCCTGATCGTCGAGATGCTGCTGGCCGAGCGCAACCATGTCTGTTCGGTCTGCGTCTCCAACGGCCATTGCGAGCTGCAGACCCTGGCCCAGCAATGCGGCGTGGACCATGTGCGCGTGCCCTACCGGCGCGTGCGCTATGCGCTGGACAATTCGCACTCCGCCTTCCGGCTCGACCACAACCGCTGCGTGCTGTGCACGCGCTGCGTGCGCGTGTGCGACGAGATCGAAGGCGCGCACAACTGGGACGTGATGGGCCGCGGCGCCGACTGCCTGGTGATTTCCGATCTCGCGCGTCCCTGGGGCGAGAGCGAGACTTGCACCGATTGCGGCAAGTGCGTGCAGGTCTGCCCCACCGGTGCGCTGGTCAAACAAGGCACTTCGGCCGGCGAGATGGTCAAGGACCAGCACTTCCTGCCCATCCTCGCCCGCCGCCGCAGGAAGACCTCATGAGCGAACAAACCGCCCCGCGCATCACGGTCGCCACCGCCTGGCTCGACGGCTGCTCGGGCTGCCACATGTCCTTCCTCGACATCGACGAGCGGCTCATCGAGCTGATGCACAAGGTCAACATCGTCTACAGCCCGCTGGTCGATGCCAAGTCGCTGCCGGCACAGGTCGACGTGGGCATCCTGGAAGGCTCGATCAGCAACGAGCATGACCTGCACCAGGCGCGCGAGTTCCGTGCGCACTGCAAGACCCTGATCAGCCTGGGCGACTGCGCGATCACCGGCAACGTGCCGGCCATGCGCAACCCCTTCAAGCTGGCCGATGTGATGGACCGTTCATACCGCGAGAACGTCACCACGCAGCCGGTGATCCCGATCCACGGCGTGCCCAGGCTGCTGGACGCGGTGAAACCGGTGCACGGATACGTCGCGGTCGACTTCTACGTGCCCGGCTGCCCACCGCCCGCGGATGCGATCTGGCACGTGCTCAGCGAGCTGATCGCGGGGCGCACGCCCGATCCGAACGCGGTCACGCGCTTCGGTGCCTGAACCCCTACCCGAGCACACCGCCATGAGCCGTACCGTCACCATCGACCCCGTCACCCGCATCGAAGGGCACGCCCGAATCACGCTGCAACTGGGCGACGACGGTGCTGTGCAGGACGCCCGCTTTCACCTGACGCAGTTCCGTGGCTTCGAGAAGTTCTGCGAAGGTCGCACCTTCCGCGAGATGCCGGCACTGACGGCGCGCACCTGCGGCATCTGCCCGGTGAGCCATATCCTGGCCTCCAACAAGGCCTGCGACGACCTGCTGCAGGTGACCATCCCGCCGGCTGCGGCCAAGCTGCGCCGTCTGATGAACCTGGCCCAGCTCACGCAGTCGCATGCACTGTCCTTCTTCCACCTGTCCTCGCCCGATCTGCTGTTCGGCTGGGACGCCGACGTGGCCGATCGCAACATCTTCGGCGTCATGCGCCAGCACCCTGCGCTGGCCAAGGACGGCATCCGGCTGCGCCAGATCGGGCAGACCATCATCGAAACGCTGGGCGGCAAGAAGATCCACCCGACCTGGGTCGTACCCGGTGGCGTGGCCGAACCGCTGGACCGCGCCAAGCGCGATGGCATGCTGGCGCTGATGCCCGAGGGCCTGGAAATCGCCAAGCGCACCTATGCATTCTTCAAGACCCTGGTGCCGCGCTTCACCCAGGAAGCCGGCCACTTCGGCAGCCAGCCGACGCTGTTCCTGAGCCTGGTCACGCCCCAGGGCCACCTGGAACATTACGACGGCGTGCTGCGCATCAAGGATGCCCGGGGCCGCATCGTCGAAGACCAGGTGGCACCGCGCGACTACACACGATTGGTGGGCGAAGCGGCCGAGGACTGGAGCTACATGAAGTTCCCGTACTACAAGCCGATGGGCTACCCCGGTGGCATCTACCGCGTCGGCCCGCTGGCGCGGCTGAACAACGCCGATGCCTGCGGCACACCCTATGCCGACGTGGCGCTTGCCGAGTTCCGCATGCTGCAGGAAGAGGGCCCGGTGACCAGCAGCTTCCACTACCACTATGCGCGTCTGGTGGAGATCATCTACGCGCTGGAGATGATGGAGCGCCTGCTGAAGGACCCCGAGCTGCTGTCGACACGGGTAAGGGCGCACGCGCGCTCCAACCGCGACGACGGCGTCGGCGTTTCCGAGGCCCCACGCGGCACGCTGATGCACCACTACCGCATCGACGAGTACGGGCTCATCACCTGGGTCAACCTGATCATTGCCACCGGCCACAACAACCTGGCCATGAACCAGGCCATCAAGCAGGTGGCCCAGGCCTACGTGGACGGCAACCAGCTGCAGGAAGGCATGCTCAACCGCGTGGAAGCGGTGATCCGCTGCTACGACCCCTGCCTGTCCTGCGCCTCGCACGCCGTCGGCCAGATGCCGCTGCTGATCGAGCTGCAGGACGCCGCGGGCCAAGTCGTCGACCGTTTGAGACGGCAGTGAAGTCCCTCGCCCCTGCGGCGGCGGCCTGCCCAACCGCCGCCGCAGCGCGCGGGGCCGTGCCGACCCTGGTCATCGGCTATGGCAGCCCAATCCGGGGCGACGATGCGATCGGCCCGCTGGTGGCCGATGCGCTGGCCAGCGGCCCGCTGCCGGCCGAGGTGCTGGTGCTGTCCCGCCACGTGCTGACGGCTGAACTGGTCGAGGACCTGGCCGCAGTGCAGCGGGTGATCTTCCTGGACGCCAGCGTGCAGGGGGCACCGGGCGAGGTGGCGGTGCGCCGCATCCATCCCGACGCCGCTTCGATGTCGACGATGGCGCACTTCCTGGACCCGCGTGAACTGCTTGCCTGGTGCGAAACGCTGTACCAGAGCGCGCCACAGGCTTGGCTCGTCTCAGCCGCCGGCATGTCGTTCGACTATGCCTGCTACACGCTCAGCACCGCTGCCCAAGCCGCCGTGCCGGCCATGCTGGCCGAGGTGAAGACCTTGCTCGATGCGCCATTGACGCCCGCCGGTTGAACGCACCCGGTTCAGCCGGCGGCGCGGCCGCGAGGCCATCCGGCCGGCAGGGGCTTGATACCCTATGGTGTATTTGTTATGATACCCATTATGGTACTGAACCAAAGCCTCCTCCCCCGCCTGGGTGTCATGCTGGCGGCCTGTCTGATCGGCCTGGCGCAGGCTGCGCCCGAGCCGGTTGCAACCCTGCTGGTAAGCAAGGGCTCGGCCGGCGGCGGGCTTGAGATCGAAGGCACATTGCAGGCCGTGCAGCAGAGCACCGTGGCGGCCCAGGTGGGCGGCAACGTGGTGCAGCTGGTCGTGAAGGCCGGCGACCGCGTCAAGGCCGGTGCCCTGCTGGCCCGCATCGACGCGCGCGAGCTGCAGGCCGGGCTGGACAGCGGCAATGCCGGCGTGGCGCAGGCTGCCGCAGCACTGGCCCAGGCGCAGCAGAACCTGAACCGCACGCGCGAGCTGCGCGCCCAGGGTTTCATCAGCCAGTCCGCGCTGGACCTGGCCCAGACGCAGTTCGACGCCGCCCAGGCGGCGCACCGCCAAGCCCAGGCCGGCCGCTCACAGGCTTCGCTGGCACTGAGCTTCGCCCATATCACGGCACCTTTCGACGCCATCGTGCTGTCGACCCAGGTCGAAGCCGGCGACCTGGCCACACCGGGCCGCCCACTGGTCACACTGTACGCACCCGGCCGGCTGCGCGCCGTGGTTCAGCTGCCCCTGTCGCGCGCCGGCGCGGCGCGTGCGGCCATTGCCACCGAGATCATCCTGCCCGACGGCCGCCGCGTGGCCCCCAGCCTGCGCACCGAACTGCCAGGCGCCGACGCCGTCTCGCAGACGGTGGAATGGCGGCTGGACCTGCCGCCGGCGCCATCCACCGGCCTCGCCCCGGGCCAGCCGGTGCAGGTGCGCTTTGCAGGCAGTGCCGCGGCCGCTGGGCGGCTGGTGGTGCCGCACGGCGCGGTGCTGCGGCGCGGCGAACTGACCGCGGTCTACGTCGCACAGGGCGATCGCTTCCTGCTCAAGGCCGTGCGCCTGGGTGCGCGCCAGGGCGACGGGGTCGAGGTGCTGGCCGGCCTGAAACCGGGTGAACGCATCGCCACCGATCCGGATCGCGCCGGTCTGTCCGGCGCGACGCCCGCGGCGCGCTGAAGGCGAGCATCGTGCAGACCCCGGACATGCAGCCAGCCGCCACGGCCGCAGGCACCATGGGCATCGCGGGCCGCATGGCCGCCGCCTTCCAGGCCAATGCCATCACGCCCTTGCTGGCCCTGGTGGCGCTGCTGCTGGGCCTGTTCGCCGTGCTCGTCACGCCGCGGGAGGAAGAACCGCAGATCAACGTGACGATGGCCAACGTGCTGATCCCCTTCCCCGGGGCCAGCAGTGCCGACGTGCAAAGCATGGTGGCGCGCCCGGCCGAGCAGGTGCTGAGCCAGATCGACGGCATCGAGCACACCTACTCGGTGGCCCGCCCGGGCATGGCCGTTCTGACCGTGCAGTTCAAGGTGGGCGTGCCACGCACCGAGGCGCTGGTGCGGCTGTACGACGTGCTCAACGCCAACCAGGACTGGCTGCCGCGCAACCTGGGCACGCTGGCACCGATCGTCAAGCCCAAGGGCATTGACGATGTGCCGGTGCTGGCTGTCACGCTGTGGAGCCGGGACCAGTCCAGCGCCGCCGAGCTGGAACCGGTGGCCCACGCGATGGAAGCCGAGCTCAAGGCCGTGCCCGGCACGCGAGAGGTCACCACCATCGGCGGACCGGGGCGCACGGTCCAGGTGGCACTGCAGCCCACCCGGCTGCGCGAGCGCGGCGTGGACGTGCTGCGTCTGCAGCAGACGCTGGCTGCGGCCAGCCTGGGCATGCCCTCGGGTACCGTGCTGGACGCCGATGGCAAAGCCGCGCTGGCCGTGCAGACCGGTGAGTTCCTTCGTTCGGCCGACGAAGTGGGCGATCTGGTCGTCGGTGTGCACCAGGGTAAGCCGGTCTACTTGCGCGAGGTGGCCGAGGTGAGCGCGGCCGCCGGGCAGGCCACACGCTACGTCTGGTACACGCCGGCCGGCCAGACCGAATCCGCCGGCCACCCGGCCGTGACGTTGACCGTGACCAAAAAACCGGGCCAGAACGCCGTCGACGTGGCCCGCGCCGCGCGCGACCGCGTCGAAGGCCTGCGCAACAGCCTGATCCCGGCCGGCGTGGAAGCCACCGTCGTGCGCGACTACGGCGCCACCGCGGCCGAAAAGGCCAACAAGCTGATCCAGAAGCTGGCCTTTGCCACCGCGTCGGTCATCCTGCTGGTCGGCCTGGCACTGGGCAAGCGCGAGGCGGTGATCGTCGGCGCAGCCGTCATCCTGACGCTGATGGCCACGCTGTTCGCCAGCTGGGCCTGGGGCTTCACGCTCAACCGCGTGAGCCTGTTTGCGCTGATCTTCTCCATCGGCATCCTGGTCGACGACGCCATCGTGGTGGTGGAAAACATCCACCGCCACCGCCTGCTGGACCCGGCGCGCCCCCTGCGTGACATCATCCCGGTGGCGGTAGACGAAGTCGGCGGCCCGACCATCCTGGCCACGCTGACGGTGATCGCCGCGCTGCTGCCGATGGCCTTCGTCAGCGGCCTGATGGGCCCGTACATGAGCCCGATCCCGATCAACAGCAGCCTGGGCATGGCGCTGTCGCTGATCATCGCCTTCACCGTCACGCCCTGGCTGGCGCTCAAGCTGATGAAGCCGCATGACCTGCCGGGCGAGCACGCACACGGTGCGCATTCGCCGAGCCGCTTGACGGTGGCGATGGCCAAGGGCTTCCGCGCCGCGCTGCTGCCCTTCCTGGAAAGCGCGCGCAAGCGCTGGCTGCTGCTGGCCGGCATCCTGGCGGCGCTGGCGCTCTCCGTCGGCCTGGCCGGCATCCAGTGGGTGGTGATGAAGATGCTGCCCTTCGACAACAAGAGCGAATTCCAGCTCGTCGTCGAGATGCCCGCCGGCACGCCGGTGGAAGACACGGCGGCGGCCTTGCACGAGTTGAGCGGCTTCCTGGCCCGCCAGCCCGAGGTGCTGGACATGCAAGGCTATGCCGGCACGGCCAGCCCCATCACCTTCAACGGCCTGGTGCGCCAGTACTACCTGCGCGCCGACGCCGAACAGGGCGACCTGCAGGTCAACCTGGTCGACAAGGCCCACCGCAAGGAGCAGAGCCACGCCATCGCGCAGCGCCTGCGGCCCGAGCTGGAGAAGATCGCGGCCCGCCACGCTGCGCGGCTGAAGGTGGTGGAAGTGCCACCCGGCCCGCCGGTGATGAGCCCGCTGGTGGCCGAGATCTACGGCCCCAGCGAAGCCGGCCGTCAGCAGCTCGCCGCCCGGGTGGCCAAGGCCTTTGGCGAAACACCCGACATCACTGCCGTCGACACCACGCTGCGCGAAGACGCGCCACGGGCTTTCCTGCGCGTGTTGCGCCAGCGCGCCGAGACCCTGTCCATCCCGGTGGCCAGCATCGCCGCCACGGTGCAGGGCGCGCTATCGGGCATGGACGTGGCCTACCTGCACGATGGCCTCAGCAAGTACCCGGTGCCGGTGCGCCTGCAGCTGCCGCGCGAAGCCCAGGTGGGGCTGGATACGCTGCTGGCCCTGCCGCTGCGTGCGGGCAATGGGCAGCTGGTGCCACTGGGCGAACTGGTGCGCGTGGAGCGCGGCGTGATCGACAAGCCCCTGTACACCAAGGACCTGCAGCACCTGAGCTATGTCTTCGGCGACGTTGGCGCCGGTGGCCAGACCCCCGATTCGCCGCTGTACGGACTGTTCAACATCCGCCCCAGGCTGGCCGCCGCGGCACTGCCGGGCACAGGCGAACTGGGTGAGTACTGGATCCAGCAACCCGGCGACAGCTTCGGGCAGTACGCGCTGAAGTGGGACGGCGAGTGGCAGATCACCTACGAGACCTTCCGCGACATGGGAGCTGCATACGGCGTGGGCCTGATCCTCATCTACCTGCTGGTGGTGGCGCAATTCAGGAGCTATGTGACGCCGCTGATCATCATGGCGCCCATCCCCTTGACCCTCATCGGCGTGATGCCAGGGCACGCCCTGTTCAACGCCAATTTCACGGCCACCAGCATGATCGGCATGATCGCGCTGGCCGGCATCATCGTGCGCAACTCCATCCTGCTGGTGGACTTCATCGACCTGCAGGTGGCGCAGGGCGTGGCCTTCAAGGAGGCCGTGGTCACGAGCGCCGCGGTGCGTGCTCAGCCCATTGCGCTGACCGGGCTGGCGGCGATGACCGGCGCCCTGTTCATCCTGGACGACCCCATCTTCAACGGCCTGGCCATCAGCCTGCTGTTTGGCATCCTGGTGTCCACGCTGCTCACGCTGGTGGTCATCCCGGTCCTGTACTACGCGGCGAACCGGCGCCGCCTCGAATCCTCAACCTCTGGAGCCTGAACACCATGACCGTCGACCGACTCATCCGCATCTTCGCCGGCAGCTTCATCCTGCTGTCGCTGGCCCTGGGCGTGCAGGGCAGCCCGATCTACCACTCCAGCTGGTGGCTGGCCTTCACGGCCTTCGTCGGCGCCAACCTGCTGCAGTTCGGCTTCACCAACGTCTGCCCGCTGGGCTTCATTCTGCGCAAGTTGGGTGTTCCCGACGAAAAGGCGGTCTGCGCGCATTGAATGGGGCTGCTGCGACACACTCCCGACAAAGGCAAGTCAGAATGGACACGCTTCCAAGATCAATACGGGAGAGTTGCAACATGTCAGAACTGGCCGACTCCAAAACACGCACCGATCTGCTGAATCGCCTGAAACGGGCCGAAGGGCAGTTGCGCGGCATCCAGCGCATGATAGAAGAAGGCCAGAGCTGCATGGACATCGCCACCCAGATGGCGGCCGTTCGCAAGGCGCTGGACAGCACCTACGTGCGCATGACGGTGTGCTTCATGCAGCAGGAACTGAGCCACCGCCTGGCCAGCGCCCGTGCCGATGCGGGGCCCGAGGCCCAGATCGAGTCGGTGCTGGAGGACGTGCAGGAACTGCTGGGCAAGATCCGCTGAACCCTGGCGGGCCCCTGCCCGGCTTCCCCCTCGCGACCTAAACAGTCGCTTGAACCCACCATGCCCCACCATCCTACGCCGCTCAAGTTCGTGGGCACGCCTTGGTTCAGCCTGGTCATGGGCCTGTGCGGCCTGGCGCTGGCCTGGCACCGGGCCACACCGCTGATGGGCGAGATGGCCGGTGCTGCGGCGCTGGTGATCGGTGCAGTCGCCGCGCTTGTGTTCGGCGTGCTGGCCGCGGCCACGGTGGCGCGCATCTGGCGTCACCCGCAGGCCTGGGCAGAGGACCTGAGCCACCCGGTGCGGCACCCCTTCGTGGCGGCGATGCCGATTTCGCTGATCCTGCTGGCCACCGTCAGCGTGGGCCTGCGTGGGCCCGACGCGCTGGCGCAGGGCCTTTGGTGGGCGGGTAGCCTGGCGCAGCTGTGGGTCACCACCTGGGTTCTGTCACGCTGGTGGCGCGGCAACCAGCCAGGCGGCCTGCAGTGGGCCACGGTCACACCGGCACTGTTCATCCCCATCGTCGGCAACGTGCTGGTGCCCTTGGCCGGTGTGCCGCTGGGGCACACCGAATGGGCCAGTGCGCAGTTTGGCATCGGGCTGCTGTTCTGGCCCGTTGTGCTGGTGATGCTGCTGGTGCGCGTGGCAGTGGTCGGGCTGTGGCCTGAGCGGATGCGCCCGGCGGTGTTCATCCTGATCGCGCCGCCGGCGGTGATCGGCCTGTCGGCGCTGCAGCTGGGCGCACCGGTTGGCCTGGCCTGGGGGCTGTGGGGCGTGGCGCTGTTCAGCTTCCTGTGGGCCGGCTCGCAGGCCAGGGCCATCGCCAGCCAGCCCTTTGCCGTGCCGCACTGGGGTCTGTCCTTTCCGATCGCGGCCTTTGCCGCGCTGACCCTGCGCCTGGCTACGCCGGGCAGTGCGCTGGCCGTGCTGGGCCCGGTGCTGCTGGCCCTGGCCACGCTGGTGATCTGCGCACTGGTGCTAGGCACCGTCCGCGGCTTGCGCGAAGGCAGCATGCTGGCACCTGAGCCCGTGGCTGCGATCCAGCCCGCCGGTCCCTGACCCGCGGCTAACATGCGCGCCACGAAGCCCCGCCGGGGTCCGTGGCAAACGGTGCTGAGCGAAGGAGTGAGGACGATGACTTCCCCGTTGTGGCGCTGGATGGTGCCTGCGGCCGCATGCCTGCTGGCCCTGGGTGGCGCGCCGGCCCAGGCGCAGCGCAGCAAGGACAGTGCCGTGCTGGCGATGACCCTGGAACCTCCGGGCCTGGACCCCACGGCCGGTGCGGCCAGCGCGATCGCCGAAATCACGCTGTACAACATCTACGAAACGCTGACCCGGATCGGCAGCGATGGCCGCACGGCGCCGCTGCTGGCCGAGAGCTGGTCGGTGTCGGGCGACCTGAGGAAATGGACCTTCAAGCTGCGGCGCGGCGTGAGCTTCCACAACGGAGAGCCCCTTGCCGCGGCAACCGTCAAGTTCAGCTTCGAGCGCGCGGCCGACAAGGCCGGCACCAACAAGGACCGCGCCACCTTCGCCAACATCGAGCGCATCGACACCCCGCAAACGGACGAGGTGGTCCTGCACTTGAAAAACGGCGACCCCGACCTGCTGTTCAAGCTGGGCCAGGCCACCGCCATCATCGTCGAGCCCAAGAGCGCGGCCGGCAACACCACCCAGCCGGTGGGCACCGGCCCCTACAAGCTGGACAATTGGACCAAGGGCTCGGCGGTGGCACTGGTCCGCTGGGACAGCCACCGTCAGGCCAGGGGCGTGAAGCTGCGCCGTGTCACGATGCGCTTCATCAGCGACCCGGCGGCCCAGGTGGCGGCGCTGCTGTCGGGGGATGTCGACGCCTTCCCGCGCGTATCGGCGGCGCGCAGCCTGAAGGCATTCGAGACCAACAAGAAGTTCCAGGTGTTGGTGAGCGGCAGCCGTGCCAAGACCATCCTGGCCATCAACCACAAGCGCAAGCCGCTGGACGACGTGCGCGTGCGCCGTGCCATCGCCGCCGCCATCGACCGCAAGGCCGTCATCGAAGGCGCCGCCGACGGTTTTGGCGTGCCCATCGGCAGCTACTACGTGCCTGGTGCGCCAGGCTACATCGACACCACGGCGCTGAACGCCTACGACTTGGCCAAGGCGCGCGCCCTGCTGCACCAGGCCGGCGTGGCGCTGCCGCTGGAGCTGACGATGAAACTGCCGCCCACGCCCTACGCCCGCCAGGGCGGGGAAGTCATTGCAGCAATGCTCGACAAGGTCGGCATCAGGGCCAGGATCGAAAACGTCGAGTGGGCGCAATGGCTGTCCGGGGTCTACGGCCAGAAGGCCTACGACCTGACCCTCATCAGCCATGTGGAGCCGCTGGACTTCGGCAACTTCGCGCGGCCCAACTACTACTGGGGCTACGAATCCGCAGAATTTAATGCGCTGTGGGCGAGGGTGCAGGCCACCATCCAGCCGGAAGAGCGCAACCGGCTGATGGCCGAGGCGCAGGCCCTGGTGGCGCGCGACGCGGTGTCGGCCTATCTGTACCAGCCAACCTGGATCACGGTGGCCAACGCCCGCCTCAAGGGGTTGTGGAAGGACATGCCGCTGTTCGTCAACGACCTGGCGGCGCTGAGCTGGCAGTGACACAACCGCGCCGCTCTGGCGCAAAGCGCCGGAGCAAGCGCTGCTCGCGACCTGTTTGCGCCCTGACCCTTGACGAACTGGATCTCTCGGTCCGATCTGGCCGCAACGACCTCTTCGCAGAAGGTCTGTCGAGCCGTTGGATGTCGCGGTGGACGCCTACCTGTCCTACGTAATTGCAGATGGCTGTCCCGCAAGCAGCTATCCCGGCTGAGACACGATCGCCGTTCGAGCATTCCCCAGCCCCACCAAGCAGCCGTCTGCCTATGCGCCCATCGCCTGCAACGCAGCAGCATGGGGTCTTGAGCTTCACCTCCAATTGACCAGCGGTATGGCACCGCACCCGCCGGAGCAGCAAGCCTCCCGATGACACGGCCCTCACGGCCGGACCGCCGGCGTATCCAACGGCATGCTCGCCGCACGCTGCATCAGGAACAGCTCGAGCGCGGTGAACTCGTCGCTGTCCGCTTCGAAGGGCTCGGCGCGCACCCCGGCGAGGCAGCCGCGCAGTCGGCGCTGCAAGGAACCCATGCCCTGCCACTCGAGGCGGTAGATCGGGTAGCCGGTGGGGTGGCCCTGCGGGATCACGCTGCCGGCCAGGCGCTGACCGGCGTAGCGCTCGTGGCAGTCGGCGCAGGCGAGGTCGAGCTGTCCGACGCGTTGCCCGTAGAGTGCGCGACCGCGGTCGCGCCACGAGGCAAGGCGCGAGTCAGCCGGCGGCGAGATCGGCCATCCGCGCGAGCGGTGCGCGACGAAGGTCTCGAGGGCAAGCCGCGCGTCGTTCTCGGGTCCGAGCGGCGGCCCGCCGACCAGGCGCTGCTGGCAATGCGCGATGCGGCCGCCAAGCGTCAGTGGCCTTCTCAGGGTTGCGTCCCAGGCCGGGTAACGGGCTGCGACGCCGTCCATCCGCTCGACGGCGTGGCAACGCGTGCAGTCGCGCCTGAATCGCTGCTCGCCGTCCTTCAGCCAGAGCCAAGCCGGGTTGGCCGCGTCGTCGCGCTGCATCGCCTGCGTGGCCGGGCTCATGTCCGCGAAGCCGGAGCGCTGCGGCTCGCCCGTCGCGGCCGCCGCCAGGAACAGCAGCGAAAGCGCCGCCGCCTTCACGTAGCGACAATCTCGACGCTCTCGCGGTGGGCGAAGCCGCGGTCACCCCGCCAGTCGACCGTCAGCGTGCCGCCAACATTGATCTGCAGCGGGAACACCAAGTAAGGGTTGGCAGCGATCGCCGCGTGCAGGTCGGCGGCGAACACTAGCTCGCCATCCAGCCGCGCCTCGACGCGGCGGATGATGTCGCGCGCCAGCCTCTGGCCATCACTGGCGACCCGGTGCCCGGTCTCCATCGGATGCGCGAGCAGCGCACGCACCAGGATCACCTCGCCGCGGCGCACCGTGGCGGGCAGGTGGATCAGTGCGCGCTGGCTCATCGTCCAGCTCAGGATTCCGAGCAAGCCGGCATGGTGACGATGACCTCGATTTGCGCCTGCCAGCAGCTGTCGTCGTTCATCTGCGCCACGGCGACCACAGTCTGCGAGGTAGCCAGCCGTATGCGCGTGGCCACCTCAGCGCGGCCGCTGTGGGGTCCGAGATGGAACACGACCACGCTCGGCTCGGGATTGCGGTCAGTGAAGAGCGCGATGCGGCGAACATGCTCGGCCTCGCTCATCGGGCTGGCAACGCGCACGCTCACCGGCACGGTGTTGCCGTTCTCGACCAGCGCCGCGATCTCCAGCGTGACCTTGCCGTCGCGCAGCGGCGCGCCGCCGGTGAACGCCGCCAGCGCGGCGCGCAGCGCTTGCGGCGTGGCCGTGGCGGGCCGCAGCAGCAGGCTGCCCAGGCCAGCCACGAGCAGCGTGCGGCGCCCGTTCATCGCAAGGTGCGCAGGAAGGCCACGACGTCCTCGACCTGCTGGGCATCAAGGATCGTGCGCCCCTGCCATGCGGTGCCCACACGTTGGAGGTCATCGACGCGGTGGTACGCCGGCATCACCGTCTCGGGGTTCACGCGCCGTGCATCGGCGACGCGCAGCCGCAGCTGGGCTTCGCTCCAACGTGCGCCGACGCCGGCCAGGTCGGTGGCCAGGGTGCCCTGCTGGCGCTCTTCGGGCGTCGCGTCGAACGGCCCGCGGTGACACAGCAGGCACAGCCCCACCTGGCGGTTGACGACGATGCCTCGCCCGCGCGCCGCATCGCCCGGCGTGGCGGTGAGCGGCGACGGGATGCCGTCGCCCACCACCACGAAGCCCGCAAGTGCCAGTGCAGCGATCACGGTATCCGGCCCCCGATCAGGCCCGCTTCAGGCTCTGGTCCTTGATCGGCAGCTGGCGGATGCGCTTGCCGGTGGCGGCGAAGATCGCGTTCAGCACCGCCGGCGCGGCGACCGCGATCGTGGGCTCGCCCACGCCACCCCAGAAGCCGCCCGAGGGCATCACGATCGTCTCCACCTTGGGCATCTCGTGGATGCGCATGACCGGGTAGGTGTCGAAGTTGGTCTGCTCAATGCGGCCGTCTTTCACCGTGCACTCGCCGTACAGCAGCGCCGAGAGCCCGTAGACGAACGAGCCCTCGACCTGAGCCTCGATCTGCTGCGGGTTCACCGCGTGGCCGCAGTCGGTGGCGGCGACGATGCGATGCATCTTCAGCGTGCCGTCGGTGCCCACCGATACCTCGGCCACCGCGGCAACATAGCTGCCAAAACCGTGGCACTGCGCGAGGCCTCGGAAGACCTTCTGCCCACCGATGTCGGCCGCCGTTTTGCCCCAGCCCACGCGCTGCGCCACCGCTTCGAGCACGGCGAGGTGCCTGGGGTGGTGCTTCATCAGTTCGCGCCGCAGCACCAGCGGGTCCTTGCCGGTGGCCTGTGCGATCTCGTCGATGAAGCACTCCACGTAGAGCACATTCTGGTTCAGGTTCACGCCGCGCCAGAAGCCCGGCGGCACATGCGGGTTGCGCATCGCGTGGTCGATCAGCAGATTCGGCACCGTGTAGCCGATCGTCGCATCGCCGCCACCGCTGTTCAGGCCCTGGAACACGAACGGATCCCTGCCGTCGCGTACAGCCTGCGGGAACACGCCGGCCATGATGCTCTGGCCCGAGATGCGCATGTGCAGAGCGCTGACGTTGCCCTGCGCATCGAGCCCGGCGGTCATCTTGGCCATCGTCACCGGGTGGAAGGTGCCGTGGATCATGTCCTCCTCGCGGCTCCAGAAAAGCTTCACCGGCGTGCCGGGCATCGCGCGTGCAATCTGCACCGCTTCGCTCACGTAGTCGTTCATGGCGCGGCGGCCAAAGCCGCCACCGAGGGGGATCTTGTAGACATCGCACTGCTCGAGCCTGAGGCCTGCGGCCTCGGAAGTGGCCGCCAGCGCCGCCTCGCCGTTCTGCGTGCCTGTCCAGACCTCGCAGCGCTCGGGCGTCCAGCGCGCGGTGGCGCCCAGCGGCTCCATCGCGGCGTGGTTCTGGTATGGGAAGGCATACACCGCCTCGACGCGGCGGACGGCGCCCGCGAGAGCCGCCACGGCGTCGCCGTTGCTGCTGCCCACCACGGCCTTGTCGGCCGCGAGGCCCTCACGCAGCATGGCCTGGATGGTGCTGTTTTGCACCGCCGCATTCGGGCCGAGCTCCCATTCGATAGGCAGCGCATCGACCGCCTTCTTGGCGCGCCACCAGGTGTCGGCGACCACGGCCACGGCGTCGTCACCCACCGGCACGACCTTCCTGACTCCGGGCATGCCGGCGACCTTGGCCGCGTCGAAAGCCTTGACCTTGCCGCCGAACACGGGGCAGTGGCGGATGGCGGCGTTGAGCAGGCCTGGCATCTTCAAGTCGGCGCTGTAGACGAGGCGTCCGTTGACCTTGTCGACCGTATCCAGGCGCGCCAGGCGCTTGCCGATGAGCTTCCAGTCCTTGGGATCCTTCAGCGCAATCGCTGCTGGCTCGGGCGGCGTGAGCCTCGCGGCGGCGGCAGCCACCTTGCCGTAGGTGGTGCGCCGCTTGCTCGCCACGTGCGTGATGGCACCTCTGTAGGCTCGGCACTCGGTGGCGGGCACTTTCCATTCATCGGCCGCGGCCTGCACGAGCATCATGCGGGCGGCGGCACCACCCTTGCGCACGTAGTCCTGGCTCTCGCGGATGCCGTAGCTGCCGTAGGTGCCGAAGTTGCCCCACACCCGCTTGCGGGCGACGCTCGCGCCGGGCGTGGGGTACTCGGTCGTGACGCGGCTCCAGTCGGCCTCGAGTTCCTCGGCAACGAGCTGCGCCAGCCCGGTCAGCGTGCCCTGGCCCATCTCGCTGCGCGCAATGCGGATGATCACCCGTTCGTCGGGCTGCACCACGACCCAGGCGTTGACCTCGGGCGCAGCACCCTGCGCGAAGGCCTGGGAGGCGAAGCCGAAGACGAAGGAGCCCGCGAGCGGGGCGGTGGCGGCGGCCGCGGCGCTGCCCAGGAAGCCGCGGCGGTTCATGCTGAGCCGTGGCATCACACGCTCCTCACGACATGGACGACGTCGGCGCCTGCGGCCTGCGTCAGCTGGCCCGACGCGACCTTGATCGCGGCGCGCACCCGGTTGTAGGTGCCACAGCGGCAGATGTTGGTCATCGCCGCGTCGATGTCGGCGTCGGTGGGCTTGGGGTTGCTCTTCAGCAACGCGGCCGCGGCCATGATCATTCCGGTCTGGCAATAGCCGCACTGGGGCACGTCGAGCTGTACCCAGGCCTTCTGCAGAGGGTGGCTGCCGTCGGGCGACAAGCCCTCGATGGTGACGATGCGCTGCGTGGGCTGGACCGCCGAGACCGGCAGTAC
>WBZP01002561.1_pt1 | contig 20755 bp, 12 predicted proteins | sample 5204301 | NCBI WGS metagenome assembly WBZP01 (sample SAMN12412401, study PRJNA552823) | activated sludge metagenome | isolation source: activated sludge from nitrification reactor of wastewater treatment plant... | place: USA: Pennsylvania | collected 2017
TTTCCCAGAAAATAGCTCAGGCCAATGGAGGTACCATAGGTCGATACCGATTCCGATGCGTTGGCGGCGATCCGGTAGATATTGTTGATGTAAATGAGCGAAGCGCTCGGTATGACCGTGACATCGGCGCCTACCTGGTAGCCGATAAAGTCGGTGTAGCTGCTGTAATACCCGACCAGATCGACGAAAAGATTCTTCCCAATTGTTCCGCGGTAACCCAACTCAACCGTTCGAACTTTCTCCGGCTTAACGGGGTCGATGTTGAAATACTCCAGCGGTGTTTGGTTGATGAAATAATCGAGCAGGGACGGGACGGTCACCAGGGAGTCGTAGCCCTTCGTATTACCCAAGAGCACCGCACGACCGACATTGTAGTAGAGGTATTGGTCGGCGAGTGTAGGATTCCGGATGGCGGAGGAAAACGATACGCGAAGGATCTGGTTAGGCTGCAGGGTATAGACCGCCGAAAGAGCCGGTGAAAAGAGCGCATCGAAATTCTCGTTCTTGTCGAAACGCGCCGTCAGGTTGAGTTTCAGCTTTTCTCCGAACCCTTTTTCAAATCCTGTATAAACCCCGAATTCCTGGTTGGTGATCCGCCGTCCGGCGGTATCGGAAAAAATGGTTCCATCCGATGACGGACGATACAAGCGGAAGTTCCCACCCAGTGTGATATCCATGAACGCGGGTGTGAATTTGTATTCGCCCTGAGCGTGGTAAAGCGCCGACTTGTCGTAAAACCGCGAGCCGCCTTCCGAATAGGACTTTCGCGAGGTAATGCCGGCGAACGCAGTATCGAACGCCATCGTTCCGGGCGCCAGGAAAGGATCATTCAGATTCGAGGAGCCAACACCATCGGCGTATGCACGCGAGATGTTATGATACGTAACGAGTGAATCGTAATAATTCTCCAGGAGGAAGGGGTTGATCGCCGCTACGTAATCTTCATAACGCGGGTACTGTGACGGCTGCGGATAACCCGGGAACGTAATAATGCGGCTCCTGAACGAGCGGTACTTGGTATAGTAATCGTTCGCCCAGTCCGGATCGCTCTTGGCCGTACGTTGCAACAGCAGCGCGGTGAAGTACGCGTCGTACGATTTACCCGCATCTTCGTTGGTAGCATACAGCCGCAGGAAATACTTATCCGGCTTCCTTAACTCGATCCTATTCTGAAAAAACAGGATATCCTTCAGACTGTAACGGTTGTCACCCTGGTAAACGGTGGTGCCGGTACCGAAACTCGACGCCAGGATGACTTCCACCGAGTCCTTGATCTTGTAATGAAAAGCGACATTCGTCTTGAGGTTTCGGGAGTTATAGTCGACCAGGTCGCGCTCCCAATATCCGCTGCGGTAAAAGCGGCCACCGCCGGGGTACAAGGTAATGGCACCGGTCAGGTCCATGGCGGAATTGTATTCATCACCATAACGATTCACCGCGTCGTAACCGCCGGGATTCGTGATACCGTCGCGGGACTGCTCCGTCGGGTCGGCGTTCTCCGCCTCCCAATCATTCGCCTTCATGGCAAACAGGTTGAGCTTGTATCCGAATTTATCCTTACCCTCCTTATTCTTGAACACCTGCGCCCAACGTACTGATGCTTCCAGCAGGTTCCGTTCACCCGCTTTTACGGAAACTTCCAATCCTGGCTTGATAAACGGACTGCGGCTGGTGATGCTGATGACACCGTTGAAAGCATTGGGGCCATAAAAGGCGGTGCTGGCGCCTGCGATGAGGTCGACTTTCAAGACATCGAGTTCGGGGGCGCCCAGGAAATTACCGAGGGAGAAATTGAGTCCCGGAGACTGGTTATCGACCCCATCGATCAATTGCAACGAACGAACCGGCGAAGTGCTGTTGAAGCCACGGGTGTTGATGACCGTAAAGCCCAGCGAAGCGGTAGTCATATCAACTCCTTTGAGGGTGCCGAGCGCCTGATAGAAAGAGGGTTGCGGACAATCCTTGATCGCAATGATATCCATGGACTCGACCGTCAGGGGCGCCTGTTTCTGCTTTTCGGAAATGCGGCTGCCGGTCACCTCAACACCTTTCAGTTCGACTTCTTTCGCGCGCAACTTCAGCGTGATCGGTTTATCCAGGCTGGTGACCTGCGTTTCCAGGTTTTCATAGCCAACATACGTGATAAGCAGTGTGAAAGGCAGGGCAGGCGCCGGGCTGATCTCGAACCGACCCTCGAGATCGGTGGCAGCCCCACCCGTTCCGCCTTTGATCTGCACGATCGCGCCGATCACCGGCTCGTTGGTCTTTCCGTCACGGATGGTGCCGGAAACGGACTGTGCATTTGCCCGAAAAGTCAGCAGGATAAAAAGCCCCAGGAGGGCGCAGGATACTCCCTTCAGCATAGCGTTGGATCGGTCTTCCAACCAAACCTACGCTTTGGGCGCCAATAAAGCAACGTATTAAATCAGGCTTTTTACACAGCAACCTGACCTTATCGCTGGATCACCAACGTGCCAGCCTGCGAACGCTGCCCGTTCAGGAAACGAAACTGGTACAGTCCCGGCGCCAGCCGGGTGGATTCCCAACGGAAGCGATGGACTCCGGCATCCAAACGGCCGTCGAGCACTACAGCTACCACCTGACCCGTCAGGTCGAATATCTCCAGTCTTACATCCTGGATGGCTGCCAGCGAAAAGAGGAAGGTGGTCGCGTCGGTGAATGGATTCGGATACACCAAGAGCCCCGACTGGAACGCCACTTCTTCGAGGCCTACGGGACCGTCGAGGACTTCGACGCTGTCGCAACGACTGCATCCACCCGAATCCGTTACACAGACCACATACCAGCCGGCAACCAACGCGCTGATCGAATCAGCTGTACCGGTGACCGGGCTCCAGTCGTATGCATACGGAGGTAATCCACCGCTCACATCAACCGATGCGGTACCGTCGGCACAACCCTGACAAGAAGGATTGGTATGAGCAACGGTCAATTGCAGTGTATCCGGTTGCTGCAGGCTGATGGTTTGTGATATGCCACAACCATTGCCATCGGTGATGAGGACCTGGCAGTCGCCTCCGCACAGATTATTCACCTGCCGGGTCGTATCTCCGTTGCACCAGGTGACGAAATACGGTTCAACGCCACCGGTAATGGTCACTTCACCATGTCCGTCACAATTCGTTGCGCAAAGCGCGTCAACTCCGGTGACGATAGCCTGAATAGCCGCGGGTTCCGTGATCGCCGCACTTCCCTGGGTCGTACACCCGTTCGAGTCCGTAACGAAGACCTGATACGTTCCACCCGTCAACGCGACCGCGGTATCGTTCACTTGTCCACCCGGTGTCCAGTTGTACGAATACGGCGGCACTCCGCCTCCAACTTCCGCGAAGATGCGACCACTTGCAGCGCCCGCACACAACACATTTTCGGTCGTAAGCAGTATGGCCAGCGGCGAAGGTTCCTGCACTTGGGCCAGTACGGAATCCCGGCAACCGTTCGCGTCGATGACCAGCAATTGGTAGATACCCGCACCGATGTTCGTCAGGCTGGATCCGGTGCCGGCAGTGCCCGTCCATTGATAGTTGAATGGAGCCGCGCCGCCGGATACGGAACAGAAAACCGCGCCATTGGTGTCACCATTGCAGGTAACGGAACGGCTCGAGTCGACTTGCACGTGCGGGACCGGCAACGCATTCACGGTTACATTCCCGGATCGGGTACATCCGTTTCCATCGGTTACCACGACTACATAAGTTCCCGGTGCAAGGCTGTCTGCTGTTGCGGTTGTATCGTTCGACGGGAACCAACTGAATGTGAAAGCTCCCGAACCACCGGAAGGAATCACGGTTGCAGTGCCGTTCGTCGCGTTGCAGCTTACCGGTGTCGATTGCATATTAAGGTTGATCACCGGCGGTTGGAGGATCGAGGCTGCTGAGGTCGTCGTACAAGCATTCGCATCTGTAATCGTAACCGTGTAGTTACCGGCCGGCCGGTTGCTGATAACGGTAGTTGTCGCATTTCCCGGGTTCCATAGATAAGTGTAAGGCAACGTTCCACCTGTCACTGTCACGGTTGCAGCGCCGGTTGAGGCTCCAAAGCAACTGACTGCCGTGGTGCTCGTCGCTGCCTGCAATACATCGGGTTGGGTAATCGAAACCGGAAGCGTTACGGTACATCCGCTGACATCGGTCACTTGCACGGAATAGTTGCCCGCACTCAACCCATTCAGGGTATTCGTCGTTCCGCCTCCCGGTGACCAGGCATACTGATATGGCGGCGTTCCTGATGTTGCGTTCACGGATGCGGACCCATCGCTACCACCGAAGCACTTGACCATCGAGGCGGAAGCGAGTGTCAATTGCAAACCACCGGTACTGCCGACCGTTACCGTATCTGCCATAACACAACCATTGGCATCCGTTACAGTAATGATATAATCTCCTGAAGCGAGTCCGCTTGCCGAAGCGGCATTGCCTCCGGAAGGAAACCATGAATACGAATAGGAGCCGGTGCCTCCGGAAGCGGATACCTGAGCCGATCCGTTGTTGTTCTGGCAATCCGAGGGAGTCGACGCCGTTGAAAGGGTGATCTTGGCAGGTTCTGTCACCTGGACGGAACCGGTTTGCGTACAGCCATTATCATCGGTAATCGTACACGCGTACACCCCTGCAGCAAGTGACTGCCGAACGAATCCCGTGTCGGTGGATCCAGCCCAACTGTAGTGCAGTGTCCCTGTTCCGCCGGATGCCGTCAGGATGATTTGGCCGTCACTGCCTCCGTTACAACTGGCCGGGGTCGCATTGAAGGATAGTCCGATCGGTGACGGCGAACCGACGATTGCCGTTGCGCTTCGGGTACAACCGTTCGCATCGGTGATAGTGACTGTGTACGAACCGGCTGACGCATTGTAAAGGGTGTCGTTGATCGCGCCTCCGGGTGACCAGGCAAACGAAAATCCTCCGGCGCCACCGCTCACCTGGACACTCGCCTGTCCTGTCGCGCTCCCGGCACAGCGCACATCGCTTGAACTGACGGTCGTTTGAAGCGCAGACGGTTCCGTAATGTCGATGGAGACATAGGCCTCGCAATTGTTGGCATCCGTCACACGCACGGTGTAGGTACCCGCAGCGAGATTGCTGGCCGAGGCGGTCGTGCTGACGTTCGGCGTCCAGGCATACGCGTAAGGGGCGTTGCCACCTGTCACGCTGATGGTGGCGGAACCATTCGAGCCTCCGGCACAACTGACCATGGAACTGGATGCCAAACTGACCGTCGGCGCAACGGGATTGATGATGGTCGCGGATGTGGTTTTCGTGCATCCGTTCGCATCCGTAACAGTGACTGTATACGTACCTGCACATAAGCCGGTAGCCGTTGCGGAGGTTTGTCCGTTGCTCCAGGCATAGGAGTACGGTGCCGTTCCGGCGGATGGCGAAGCGGTGGCGGTACCGTTACAGCCTGCCCCGCTGCAATTGGAATTCGCCGTACTGATTCCAACTGACAGGGGTGCTGGTTCCGTGATGGTGACCGTGGTCGTACGGGAACAACCGATCGCATCCTCCATCGTTACCGTGTAATCACCGGGACAAAGATTGAAGATCGTATCCTGCGTCAGGCCATTGTCCCAGCTATAGGTCTTGGCATACGGGCTTGTTCCATTTCCCAATGCATAGCCGTCGCATGCATTGGTGCAACTGACATTGTGTTGAACAACCTGTACCGTGCAATTGCACCGGCCGGGCAGGTTACTGTCGAGCCAGGAGAGCCTCCTCGTCACCCAGTTCTTGAGGTTCTGCACTTCTCCGGCATAGGTCGTAGGATACGGAGAAGGGTTCGGCCAGACGTATTGACCAAGGATCGGCCAGACGGTGAAATTCCAGTCCTTCGATTCGTCGATAACCGCGGTGATGGAATCGATGATGGCGAAAATGTGCTGCTGACTCAGTACGTTCTGCCGGTAATCCTGCCAGCGGCACTTGAGTTGATTCGTGTAATTCGTATCCTGCAGCAATCGCTGCCACCAAAACGGGACCTGGTAACCATCGCCGGTGCAGGAGAACAGATAGGCCCAACCGGTCGTATCATCACCGCCGCAATAGTTCGCGTTCCCCCAAGCGATGTCATAATCCCAAACGGGTCCGGCTTTCAGGGTCTTGTTCTTGTCTTTATACAGATAAGAACTGATACGGTAGCCATCGACATTCTTGCTCAACTCGTTGCAGAAGAAGTAATCGATCCAGGAACCGTTTCCGATGTATTTCTGATAACCGTTGATCGGGTCCATGAACGCGGACGACGATAGGGCGTCCTCAAAGCTGTCGACATAGGCTTGTATATACGCCTTCTGCTGCAGGGAAATACTGTCCGGATCCGGATAATCATATTGCAGATAGGTAGTCTGACCGTTCGAGTGGTTGATCGGGGGATAAGGGGAGGTCCAACCTTCGCCGCCACTTCCGGTGGTCTTATCGACCTTAAGAATATATCCACCGGTAATGTCCGGAGCGGTATTCTCCCACGGATGCAGTCGGTCGATGTCGACCCGGTCTCCATCACGCTTGATCGACTCCATCAGCACGTAGATGCCGATGTACTCACCGTTCAAGACCACATCGACGTACCGCGTACGGGCGGCGTAATGCCCCATCTCCGTTGAAAGTTGATACAAGAGTACGTTCCGGCAAAACGATTTGTCGGTGTAGTTGGCACTGAGGATCCAATCATGTTCCGACGGCATGCCCAGCAGGGCGACGTTGGTATCGGTAACACCGTTCGGCATCCGTGTTTCAAAGCCATACGACTTCTTGGGGAACGACTGCGAGGACGATCCCCGGATCTCGATCGCTATCTTTCCATTGTATTCGTTGAACGGATCGTTCAAATGATTGCGTTGGCCGATACCGTTATTCACGATACCCATGTCGCAGATGATCTTCGGGTCGTCGGGAATCGACTGCCCGTTGGTGTTGATGACAACGATGGGAAGATTGGAACCGGAAAACAGGAACGGTCGTGCGGGGTTACCGCCAAAATTGATACTCCAATTGATCAATGAGCCGGTAATGCCGTTGTTGCTGTCGTCGATCACACGTAGCTGCCAGGTGCCGTTACCGTTTTGCCCGTTGTTGACGTTATACAGGGTTCCTTCCGGACGATACGTGCCGGTGAAAGGCGCGGAGCCGCTGGTGATTGAGGTAGCGGCGTCGTTGCGGAAGATCGTGTTGGTGAAATTGGAACCACTCGTTCCGCCATTGTCGGTAGTCAACATGATGAGCGTACCATCCGGCGCGGCAAGAAAACAATCGATATCGCGGGCACGGCTGTGATTGATATTGATCGTCACCGATTCGAGCCCGAAGGTGTAATCCACACTGGCGGGAGAGAGTCCCGAAACGTTGATGTTGAAGCGGGAAGTATCGGACAAGGTGATGATACTGCCACCGGTACCCGAAAACGTTTGCGCGGATGCGAAACGCGTCAGGGCGATGAGTGACAGTCCTAAGAACAGCCGAAGTTTCATGCGAGAGGGACAGAAAAGTTACTCAAACCGGAACGAATGGTAGATCCGGAGACTACAAGGCAAAAACCCTGTTTCTTTAAAATTTTACGAAAAAATGCAGGAAAGTTGTCTGAAAAAGGGCGAAAATGTCCCGTTTTTGCAGATTAGTGAAGCGAAACCATGACCTGATTTTTCTCCACTTTATCGCCTTTATTGACGCTGATTTTCCGGATAGCGCCGTCAGCCGGAGCTTTGATGACATTCTCCATCTTCATGGCTTCCAGCACCAGGATAGGGTCGCCCTTTTTGATTGCCTGTCCTTCCGCAACAGCGACATTGAGCACCAGACCCGGCATCGGGGCTTTGATGTCATTCACCTTTTTGCCTGCGGTGATGTCGATTCCCATCTCGCGCAACAGATCGTCATACTTGTCGCGCACATTGAGCTGGTAAACGGTATTGTTCACCTTGATCGAGAGTGATTTCTCCTCGAAGTTCGCTTCGATCAGTTCGGCTTCATAAGAACGGCCCTTGTACAGGAGATGAAACTTCCCTTTTCGGTATTCGAGAATGTCGGGATGCATCTCTTCACCGTTCACGCTTTGGTGGCGGGCATCGTACGCGACCTGGTATTCTCGACCGTTGACGGTTACCTTGTACATGGGACGGCAAAGTTAACCTAAAATTCAAGTCCGGGCCAGCCCTTATCTTTGATGCAATGTCTGTTCCTGCGCCATTTATCCGGCTTTCCCTGCTGTCCGTCGCCCTGTTGCTCGTTGCCTGCTCGGGGAGCCGGCAACTTCCGGCATCGCCTCCGGCAGCCGCCACCTCAAAAACGGATCCTAGAAAACAGCAGGAAGCCTATGAGGCAAAGCCAAACCGGATTTGGGACCTCGTACATACACGACTCGAGTTGCAACCCCAATGGGGCAGCAGGGAGATCGACGGTAAAGCGACGCTCTTTTTGCATCCGCATTTTTACCCGACCGACAGCCTTGTACTGGACGCGAAGATGATGCTGGTAAAACAGGTAGGACGTATCCGTGCTCAAGGCGATACGCTGCTGATACCGTTCCGGTACGACAGCAGCACGATCCGGCTGAAACTCGATACCGTTTTCCATCGCGACAACGAGTTGGTGCTATGGATCGACTATACCGGCCGGCCGGACCTGCGCACGGGCGATGGCTCACGGGCCATTCGGGGAGAGAAAGGTCTTTACTTTATCAACCCCGACGGAAAGGATCCCAACAAACCGACACAATTGTGGAGCCAGGGAGAGACGGCACATAATTCCGTCTGGTTCCCCACACTGGATGTGCCCAATCAAAAAATGACCCAGGAGATCTATCTCACGGTGGACACTTCCTTCGTTACCCTTTCCAACGGTTTATTACTCTCGCAGCAACTGAACGGAAACGGAACACGCACCGATTACTGGAAGCAGAGCCTCCCGGCGCCCCCCTACCTCACGATGATCGGCGTCGGGCGTTGGTCGGTTACGCGGGAACGGTGGAACAACATCGAACTGAGCTACTATACCGATCCCGCCTACGCGCCTTATGCCCGCCGCATCTTCGGAAAGACAGCGGAAATGCTCGACTTCTTCTCTGAAAAACTCGGATACCCCTTCGTCTGGGAAAAGTACGCGCAGGTTTGCGTACACGAGTACATCAGTGGCGCCATGGAAAACGCCACCGCGGTCGTGCACGGCACTGGCATCCAGCAGGACCCACGACAACAACTCGACTACGACTACGAAGATGTGATCGCGCATGAATTGATCCACCACTGGTTCGGCGATCTGGTGACCTGCGCATCCTGGAGCAATGTCGTACTCAACGAAGGCTTTGCCAATTATGGCGAATACCTCTGGCGGGAACACGCGTACGGCAGCGACGATGCCGACCGGCTCAACACCGAGGACCTCTCTTCTTACCTGGCGGCCACGAGCAAATCGGATCCACCCGCCGTTCGCTATCGCTACGAGGACGCGGAGGATCTGTTCGACGCCGTATCCTATAACAAGGGTGGGCGTATCCTGCACTTGTTGCGGAGGCAAATCGGCGACGATGCATTTTTCGCATCCCTGAAACTTTATTTACAACGTCACGCTTTCGGGAACGCAGAGGTGGACGACTTCCGGCAGGCGGTGGAAGAAGTCACCGGCGAAGACCTCCATTGGTTTTTCGATCAATGGTACTTCCGTCCCGGTCGGCCGATCCTGAATGTCGACTACGCCTGGGACGAATCAGCCCGGACGATGAGTGTGATGCTTGAACAGCAACAATCGATGGAGGAACATGCTCCCTATCGACTGCCCATGTTGATCGATGTCTATACGGTGAACGGCAGGAAGAGTGTTCCAGTCGACTTCAACAGCGCGAAGCAGACCATCCGCATTCCGCTTGAGCAGGCACCTGAGCTGGTCAATGTCGATGCCGATAAACGCATCCTCTGCACCCGGCGAGACAATAAACCGAAAGAATGGTTGCCCTATCAGTATGCGCACGGTCCCCGGTACTATGACCGCTGGGAAGCGGTAAGTAAACTCAGCGAAAACTATGAAGTCGGGTCCGCCGGCGGAAAAACCATCTTCTCCGCCTTGCAAGATCCCTATTGGCGCATTCGGAAAAAGGCGGTCGAGTCGATCGGCTCCTGGATGCAATCGCGTGCCGACACTGCACTACCCGCAGTGAAACGACTTGCCACCGGCGATCCGGAGTCTGCCGTGCGATCGGAGGCCTGGCGCAGTTTGCGCCGCTTCGCCGAGTACGACGACTATGCGGAACTCGTTCCGTCAGGTTTGCGTGACAGCAGTTATGAAGTGTGCGCGAAAGTGTTCGAACTATTGAAAGAAAAAGATCCCACGTTAGCCGCGCAGCAGGCGCCGCAACTGGAAAACGATAGTGGCAATGCCATACTGGAAGTGATGGCGGCCTACTTCGCTACCGACGAACAGTCCGACCGGATCGGCTGGTACACCCGGGCGTTGCGGCAGGCGAAGGGGTATACGCGTTATGGTATAGTCAACAATTTTGGCAAGTATTTATCCGCACAGCATGATCCCGACCGTCAGCGACAAGGAGCGGATCAATTGGAGCAACTCGCGCGCAACGCGACCGGGCGTTATTTCCGCTCGGCAGCCGTATCGGCTTTGCGCTCGTTGAAATCGACGGTCGAAAGCAGAACGAATACGCTCGACAAAGAACTCAACCAACTACCGGTCACCAATACGCCTCAGATCGAGCGGTCCCGAAAAGAACGCGACCGCAACGAACACCGTGAATTACTGGACCGGCTCGAACGTATGCTGGCTGAGTTGGATGCCACACGCCCCTGAGATGCGATTCCGCGTAGCGCTCCTCCTCTCCCTGTGTTCCGCATTGGCGGGCGGTTCTCCCCTTCCCGACAGTACGCTTGGCTCGTACGGCTTGGAAGCACGCCTTACCTATGGCTTCCTGGTCGCCCACCGGCCGATGCTGCGACTACTTCAGGAGGAACATCTTCGCTCGTTCGAAGTGTCGCTTCTATTCCCGTCAACAGGTAAGAAGGAATGGGAACGCGGATTCCGTTTTCCTGACCGGGGGCTACACCTGGCAATCATCGACTTGGGCAGTCGCAAACTTCTCGGAACCGGTATTGCCGTTTATCCATTTGTCGACTTCCCGCTCTTCTTCGGTAACGACTGGTCCTGTCGCTTGCGGTACGGCATGGGACTGGGTTACGTTCAACACACGTTTGACCCGGAGGAGAACTATAAGAACACAGCGCTGAGTTCACACCTGAACGGAACGATCCACTTCGATCTGCATGTAAACAAGTGCATCGGCCAGCGCGGCGCCTTCGATGCCGGTATCGGGATCACACACTATTCAAATGGCGCCACTGCCCTGCCCAATCTTGGTATCAACCTGGCCGCTGCGCACATAGGTTACCGACGTTACTTTGGTGAACGTAGAGCGCTTCATAAGGAAACCCACGATCAACGCCAACTACGCCCCGGCATGACCCTGTTCCTATCCGGATCGCTCAAGGAAATCTATCCTCCACTTGGTCCCTTGTATTTTGCCTCGACACTTTCGGGCGACTATCTGCTCCCACTAAACCCGAAAATAGACGCAGCTGTTGGAGCGGACCTGTTCTATGACGCGTCCTTGCGAGTACGGATGGAAGCCAGTGAAGATGTACAGCAGCCCGTCTCTACCAATTTTCGTCCCGGCGTTCACGGCGGACTGCAATTCAACCTGGACCCACTCGGGCTGATCTTCAATCTTGGTTATTATCCGTACACCCGATTCAAGGATGACGGACGATACTTTCATCGTATTGGCTTGCGCTATTATTTTGACCGCTTATTCGTCTGCATGAATCTTAAGACGCATTACGCCAGGGCCGACTTCATCGAATGGGGAGTCGGTTGGCACTTCCGTTCAACTTCACCAAAACCCTGAGTCCATGGCGCGTTCATTCCTGCTCCTGCTATTGCTCAGCCTGGTGGTTTCCTGCGGAAAGGATCACGAGTTCGATTGCTTCAAAAGCACCGGGCCCATGGCGAGTGAACAAAGGTCATTGGCTTCCTTCACGCGCATACAACTGGACGACAACATCGACCTGGTGCTACGACTCGACACCACCTGCTTTGCGGAAGTGCAAGCCGGTGAAAATCTGATCGACGGCATCATCACCGAAGTGGAAAACGGCACCTTGTACCTGCGAAACGAAAATCGCTGCAACTGGGTGCGCAACTTCCGCAAGCCCGTCACCGTGACCATTGGCATGGGGCAACCGGAGCTGATCACTTACTACGGATACGGCGACATCCATTGCAACGATACGATCCGTCAGCACGACTTTACCTTCAATTGCTACAACGGATCTGGCAGCATCTGGCTGACGTTGAACACCGATCGCTCCTACCTGCACCTCAACATCGGCCGCGCCGACCTGCATGTGGCAGGGCGAAGCAATGTTTCGTTCGTGTCGCTGAACGATGTATGCGTGGTCGACAACCGCGCGCTTTCCACCGACCTTTGTTACCTCTTGACCAAATCCACGGGCGACTGCCGTGTACGGGTCGAACGGGAACTGGAGGCTACGGTGGAATACATCGGAAACGTGTACTACTCCGGAAATCCCAGCCGGGTGGTCGTTTCAGGAAACGGAACCGGACAGGTGAAAGCGGAATGATCCGAAGGTGATCATCGGCTCGCATTCTTCCGACGTGCATTAAATTATTCGCAGTTGTCAGCCTGTCAGCCTATTCCCCTTTCGACTCCTCATAGCCATGATCAACTTTCAGATCGGAAGCCAAGGCCGCAGCTACGGCCAACTCATCACAACGATTATTGAGCGGATTGCTGGCATGGCCTTTTACCCACACAAAGCGCACCTTGTGCCGGCGATAAATGATGAGAAATCGTCTCCAGAGGTCGGGGTTGGCCTTCTTGTCAAAACCTTTCTTCTCCCAACCGAACAGCCAGCCCTTCTCCACGGCATCGACCACATACTTCGAGTCGGAGTAGACGGTAACCTGGCTGCCGGGATTCTTCAGCGCTTCCAGCCCCTTGATCACACTCAACAACTCCATGCGATTGTTTGTCGTCAGCCGGAAGCCTTCCGACAATTCCTTCCGGTGATGTCCCGCCAGCAGGATCACCCCATACCCACCCGGTCCCGGATTCCCGCGCGAAGCGCCGTCGGTGTAAATGGTGATCATGCGAGGGATGAGGGACGAGGTGTAGGGCGTTTCAGGTTTACTGCCTACGCTAAAGCTACGGCAGGCAGGTGGGATTCGAGTTTCGGGTTTCGGGTTTCGGGTTTCGAGTTTATTTTATTCGCTTGCAATGATCAAAACAGGCTATTCGCGAACCATTTTTACAGTTCCCCAAAAACTATTCACCATTCACTGTTTACTGTTCACTGTTTACTGTTCACTATTTACTGTTCACTGTTCACTCCCTTCAACACCCCCAACTCCTTCCCCACCTTCGTAAACGCTTTTATAGCGCGGTCGAGGTGATGGCGTTCGTGCCCGGCGGAAAGTTGGACGCGAATACGGGCGTTGCCCTTGGCGACAACAGGATAAAAGAAACCGATCACGTAGATACCTTCTTCCAGTAATCGCGTTGCGAACTGCTGTGCGAGCGGGGCTTCGTACAGCATGATCGGCACGATGGGGTGCTCACCCGGTTTGATGTCGAATCCGGCAGCGGTCATGCGCTCCCGGAAGTACTTAGTGTTTTCCCAGAGCTTATCACGCAGGGCAGTGGTCTCCGTCAGCATGTCGAGTACGGCAATCGATGCTCCTACGATACTTGGCGCGAGTGAATTCGAAAAAAGATAAGGGCGCGAGCGTTGTCGCAGCATGTCCACGATCTCTTTGCGCGCGCTCACAAAACCGCCCATGGCTCCGCCAAGTGCTTTGCCGAGGGTTCCGGTCACGATGTCGATGCGCCCCATCACACCGTGATGTTCATGCGTACCGCGGCCCGTCTTGCCCATGAAACCGGAAGCATGACATTCATCGATCATGACCAGGGCCTTGTAACGGTCGGCCAGGTCGCAGATCTTATCGAGTTGGGCAATGGTCCCATCCATGCTGAACACACCGTCGGTCACGATGATACGATGGCGCAAATGCTGCGTGGCCTGCAGGTGCTGTTCCAACTCGGCCATGTTGTTGTGTTTGTAGCGGAAACGCTGCGCTTTACAGAGCCGCACACCGTCGATGATCGACGCATGATTCAGCTCGTCCGAAATGATCGCGTCCTGTTCGTTGAACAGCGGCTCGAATACCCCACCGTTCGCGTCGAAGGCCGCCGCATAGAGGATGGTATCCTCTGTGCCGAGGAAACCTGAAATTTTCTGTTCGAGTGTTTTATGAATATCCTGCGTACCACAGATAAAGCGGACGGACGACATCCCGTAACCGTGCGAATCGATCGCGGTTTTCGCCGCGGCGATCACCTTCGGATGCGAAGACAGCCCGAGGTAATTGTTCGCACAGAAGTTGAGTACGTCTTTTCCGTTCGCCCGGATCTCTGCGCCCTGGGGTGTGGAGATGATGCGCTCCTGTTTGTAGAGGCCGGCGGCCGTGATTTCTTCGAGTTCTTTCCGGAGGACCGGTTGCAGCGTTTCGTACATGATACAGTTATTCGATGACGTAAAAGTCTTAAAAATTAACGCGCGCAGACAAGCTCATCACCACGGCTTTTCCACGAATCAACTCCGCAACTCCACCCGATTTCCGGGCCGCAGGCGGACGATGCCGCGGAATTCCATCTGTAAGAGCAGCACCGACAGGCGGTTGACCGGCATCCGCACCCGAAAGGCCAGCGCGTCCAGGTCCTCGGAGGAATCCCGAAGCGATTCCACTACGGTACGTTCCTCATCGTTCAGCTCTTCGAAAAGCGGTAACTGCCGCGACTGCCCGGACAATTTCGAGCCATCCGCAGTTTCATTCCAGCCCATGTATTCCAGGAACTGCTCCGGTTGCTCGACCAGGCGGGCCAGGTGCTCACGGATCAGCCAATGACAGCCGCGCGAATAGGGATCGTTGATCCTCCCCGGAATCGCGAAGACCTCGCGGTTGTACTCGTTGGCGAATTGCGCTGTAATGAGCGCGCCTCCGCGTTCCGCCGACTCGATCACCAGCGTGGCATCACACAAGCCGGCGACGATGCGGTTGCGGGCAGGAAAGTTGTCGCGATCAGGCCGGGTACGGGTCGCGTACTCCGTCAACACCCCGCCCTTCGCTTCCATCTTCTGCGCAACCCCCAGGTGCACATCCGGGTAGAGCCGATCCAGTCCGTGAGCCGTCACGCCCAGTGTAGGAAGTCCGCACCGCAGGGCTTCCTGGTGGGCGACGATATCGACACCGTATGCGAGTCCGCTCACGATCGTCACCCCGGCTTCCCGCATCCCTTCGCAAAACTGCGCGATCAGATCACGTCCATAGTCGGTTACCTTGCGCGTCCCTACCACCGCCAACATCCGAGGGGCGTTCAATTGCAGCTTTCCCCGTCCGAACAGGAGGATGGGCGCGGTATCGCATTGCTTTAGCCGAAAGGGATAATCCGCGTCGAGGTAGCAATAGGTCCGAATAGCGTGCTTGCGGATGTAGCGCACCTCCTCCTCCGCTCTTCGCAGGACATTCGCTTTCAGTATGGCCTCAGCCCGCTCCGGACCGATACCGGGGATGCGCTCCAACTGGCTTTTGCGTTTTTGAAAAATCCCGTCAATGCCCCCGCAATAGCTAACCAGTTGCCGGGCCAGCACAGGACCGATCCCAGGCAACAAATGCAGGGCGATCCTTCGCGCCAATTCCTCGTCCGAAGGGCCGCCCGCCACCGCCGGCATCTTGTCGCTTGCAGGGTTTTCCGCTATACTTGTCAACTCACTGATGAATCCGACGCGAAAGTACCCCGGAGCCTTTGCTCCTGCCGTCCATTATATGCGGGGAATTGCACTTCTGCTCGCATTTCTCGCTCACCTAACGCTCTATGCCCAGCCTGTCGGCAAGGCCCGGTTGACCGGGCGGATCACCGACGCGGCCTCCGGCGAATCCCTGACCGGTGCCACGGTGCAAAGTGGCGGACAATACGGAACCACGACCGATCTCCAGGGTCGCTACACCCTTGATCTTCCTCCCGGCGAGCACACGATCAGCATCCGGTTGATCTCCTTTGCAGAGAAACAGGTGAAACTGAAGCTCGAAGACGGGGAAAATCGCACACTGGATTTAGCGCTTGGCTCTTCGGCACAGGAACTCAAGCTGGTTGTCGTGAGTGCCGGTCGCTTCGAACAGCGTATCGAAGACGTGACTGTCTCCATGGAGGTGATCAAGCCTGCGATCATCGAGAACAACAACAGCACCTCGATGGAGGACGCCATGCAGTTCATTCCCGGCGTTAATATCGTCGACGGTCAGGCCAACATCCGCGGCGGCAGTGGCTGGAGCTACGGCGCCGGGAGTCGTGTGCAGGTGCTCTGCGACGACCTGCCCCAACTGGCTGCCGATGCCAACGACGCCAAGTGGAGCTTTCTTCCGGTCGAGAACCTCGAACAAGTGGAAGTGATCAAAGGCGCCTCTTCCGTACTCTTCGGCTCCAGTGCGCTGAATGGTGTGATCAACATCCGCACCGCGTATCCGAAGGACACGCCGATTACCAAAATCAATTACTTCGCGGCCGCGTACGACAAAGCAAAACTGAGCCTCGACGGCATCACTTATCGCCTCGACTGGTGGGGGTCTGCGCCGCGTACGTATTCGGGTATGAACTTTTTCCACAGCCGTAAACAAGGCCGCTTCGACCTTGTCGTCGGTGGAAACATGTTCTACGACGAAGGATACCGCCAGGGCGAAGACGAGCAGCGTGCACGCATCAACCTCAACGCCCGCTATCGCTTCGCGAAGATCGAAGGCCTTTCGGCCGGTGTGAACTTCAACGCCATGAAGACCGAAGGCACCCTGTTCTTCCTCTGGATGAACGACAGTACCGGGGCTTACAGGCCGGCACCGGGAACGCTCAGCGACTACACGACCTATCGTACCAACGTCGATCCGTTCATCACCTATGTCGACACCAAAGGCAACTCGCACAAACTGCGCACGCGCTGGTTCAACACCACCAACGAAAACAACACGAACCAGAACTCCACGGCCGACCTCTACTACGCCGAGTACCAGTACCAGAAGCGCTTCAGTGACCAGGTAACGCTCACCGGCGGACTCTTGAACAGCTCGTCGAAGGTGAATTCCGAGTTGTATGGCAATCACACCGCCCGGCAACAGGCGGGCTATCTCCAGGCCGACCTGAAATGGAAGTTCATTACCCTTTCGCTAGGCGGACGCGTGGAGCAGAACCGTATCAACGACGAAACCGACGACTGGGTGCCGGTATACCGCAGCGGTATCAACCTGCACGTCCTCCAGGAGACCTACCTCCGTGCGTCGTACGGACAAGGCTATCGCTATCCATCGATCGCGGAACGTTTCGTACGCACGAATGTCGGAGCATTGATCGTTTATCCGAATGAAGATTTGACCGCCGAACGCGGATATAGCAGCGAGATCGGCATTAAGCAGGGTCTGAAAGCCGGGTCGTGGGCCGGCTATCTTGACCTGGCTGCTTTTCAAAACAACTACGACAACATGATGGAGTTCTGCTTCGCCCAGTGGGGAACGTTTACCGATCCGCTGGCTGGTAATGGATTTCGCTCATTCAACGTAGGCAATACGCGCATTCGCGGCGCGGAGATCACACTCGTTGGAGCCGGCGCACTCTACCGCGACCTTCGGCTCAATGTGCTGGCGGGTTACACCTACATGGATCCGCGACAATTGACGTACGACAGCCTCTATATCACCAAGGTCGGATTGGAAAACTACCGCGGCTCCGACTCGAGTGATTTCCTCAAGTACCGCTTCAAGCACCTCGTCCGTTTCGATGCCGAACTGGTCTGGAAAGCGTATTCACTCGGCGCGAACGTGCGTTACAACAGTTTCATGGAGAACATCGACCGGATCTTCGTCACCGGACTCTTCGATTTCGCTTTCCCGCCCGGCCTGGGTATTGGCCATTACCGCAAGTTCCGGAACAAGGGCGATACCGTCGTCGACCTGCGCGCCGGCTGGCAGGCGAGCAAACACTTCCGCGCATCCGTCGTTGTCAAGAATGTTTTCAACTACATCTACATGGCACGCCCGGCCGATATGCAACCTCCGAGGGTGTGGGTACTACAAGTAGGCTTCCAATTCTAATCGCCAATCTCTCCCCATTCCACCACCGAAAAAGCATCGACGGACAAGCCTCACTGTCCACTTGTCACCAACCCCTATCTTTACCCCATGAATCGCCATCTCGCCACCCTGTTGCTGCTGCTTGTGCTTTCCATGGGCGCAAAGGCTCAATACTTCCGATTAGAGAATCATTACATCACCGCCGGTTACGGATTCGGATCATTCATCCAGGCGATCCAGAGTGAAGTGGACGATGTGACAAGCACCTACTCGACCTCCGCGACCGGTCCCGTTTACCTCAAGTACGAACACGCGCTCACCGGAAAATTCGGTATCGGCGTCGCGGTTGCCTATGCAAACTTCGGCTTCGACTACACTGAGAAGGACGCGTCAGGCACCACGACTTATAGCCACGAAACCGACTATACGACCTTTTCCATCCTGGCCCGCATGAACTGGCACTTCGCCGAGAAGGAAGGATTTGACCCGTATATCGGGGTGGGACTCGGATACCGCGACGGTAACTGGACTTACAAGACGAACGACCCCGACGGGAGCGACGAGATCAACTATTCCGTTAGTTTTCCGTTCGGCTTCGAAACGACCATTGGCGCCCGCATCCGCCTGTCCGGCGGTCTCTCCGCCTACACCGAGATCGGCCTGGCCAAATCCGTGGTGCAGCTTGGTTTGACCCAGCGGATTGGACGATAGTCATTGGTTTCGGGTTTCGGGTTTCCAGTTTCCGGTTATGAGACAGATGTGAAAATAAAGGCTGTAGTCATAGGCCTCACCGAATAAAAACCGGAAACTCGAAACCCGAAACCCGGAACCCCAAACCTACTTCCGCTTATATTTGTACCGGACGGACGAATCACCCATGAACATTATCGGCATCATTCCGGCCCGGTATAAGTCGACGCGCTTTCCGGGCAAACCCCTGGTCAATATCAACGGTAAATCGATGATTCAGCGGGTTTACGAACAGGCCTTGCAGAGCACCCGGTTGGGCAAGGTGGTGATCGCCACCGACGACGATCGCATTTTAAAGCACGTTCAGGAATTCAACGGAGAAGTCGTGATGACCGCTCCGCATCACCTGAGCGGAACCGATCGTTGCGCGGAAGTGATCCGGCAGGACAAAGACAAGCGTTGGGACGTTGCCATCAACATCCAGGGTGACGAACCCTACATTCAACCGGAACAGATCGACCTGTTGTGCTCCTGTTTCAAAAAAGAAGAGACCAGCATTGCCACACTGGTCAAGAAGATTATTTCACCCGACGAACTGTTCAACCACAACAATGTAAAAGTGGTGATGAACAAGCACGGCCACGCACTGTACTTCAGCCGCTTTCCGATTCCTTACAACCGCAATTTCCCCGAGCAGGAGTGGCTAAAGCATTCAACGTATTATAAGCACATCGGAATTTACGGCTATCGCACCGATACCTTACTGGAGATCGCCGGCCTGACCAAGACCAATCTCGAGATCACCGAGTCGCTGGAGCAGTTGCGCTGGATCGAACACGGTTACACCATTCACGCGGCCGTCACCACACTCGAAAGTGTCTCCATCGATACGCCAGAGGATTTGGCGAAGGTGAACCGGTGATTTTGTGGGATCGCTGTAACGTTATAACGTTATAACGTTATAACGTTGAAACGTTGAAGGTTGAAGGTTGAAGGTTGAAGGTTGAAAGTAAAGACCGCCTTATTCAGTTGCTCCTGGTCTACAATTACTAATTACTAGTTACTAATTACGAGTTACCAGGCCCCCCAACTTCCCCGTCACGCTAAAAGCACCAAAGCACTCCCGCCTTTTAGACCTTAAAGATCCGGCGCGATGATGAACTCGATCTGCATGGTATACAGTCCGGGGCGATAGTTCATGCCGGGAACGACTTTCAGATCGACACGGAACTGGTAGCATTGCGGGTCTGTCAGGTAACTTCCCGGCGAATTCGTTCCTACTGGTGAAGCATCACCGCAATTCACCGAGGGATCCGGGCCGGAGAGATGATTGCCGATGATGTCAAGCGTCGAAACGGCAATGTCCTGTAACGGAACATACCCACTGAACTGCGGTGTACCCGAAAGATTGTGCACGCGGGCCTGCAACAGACCGACCGGAGGAGCGCCGTTACCGCTTGTCGCGTAATACTGCGCGTTGTCCCAGGTTCCGGCAACCGTCGTGACCGCGCCCATATACAAATCCCAGTTGGTACCGATGGCTTCCACATTCACTGTAAACGCATTCGGAATGACGATGCCGGTAGTCAGTTTCTGGATCGTATTGAACGTGAAATCCACATTGGAACTGCCACCGATGGTAATGTCAACCGTTTGAGCGGATAGCCGTACCGTGCCATAGAGCAGCAGCAACAAAACGTTTCTATAAAAACCGCGGGCGCTCATGAAAATCGCTCCTTGTATGTACTGCATCGGTCGCGGAAGGTTGCAGGGGTAAAAAAGAAAAAGAGGAGCGGGGGGCCGTCTCCTCTTTTTCCAGGATGTAAATCGGGGGTGTCGGGAATGGCTTAGAGGTCTTC
>WBZP01002563.1_pt1 | contig 20749 bp, 8 predicted proteins | sample 5204301 | NCBI WGS metagenome assembly WBZP01 (sample SAMN12412401, study PRJNA552823) | activated sludge metagenome | isolation source: activated sludge from nitrification reactor of wastewater treatment plant... | place: USA: Pennsylvania | collected 2017
ATAAAACCAACGACCCGGGCAATAGCACTTTTAGCATAGAAAACCTGTTAAATTCAATTACGGGCGGACAAAGCAACCAGGTTATCCAGGAACAACAACAATCCAATGGAGGTGGCGGATTAATGGACATCATCAGCCAGTTCAGCGGCAACAGTCAAAATGGCGGTGGCGGAATAATGGATATCGTGTCGAAGTTAGCCGGCGGTGCCCAGGCCCAGCAACAAAAAAATGGCAGCGGCGGGCTGATGGACCTCATCCAGGGATTTTTAAAGTAACATATCACAAAATCTTGTTAAAGCAACCCGTAATATATGGGTTGCTTTTTAATTTAGAGAACTATTTGAAGTCTATACCGTTTAAATAAAAAGCTCTTTCACAGGTTTTCCGGCCAATCAACCAGATTAAGGGTTCCTTAACAGTCCGGTTAAAGATTTGGCATCCTGTTTGAACTATTTATTGCAGAACGCAAACAGTTAAAGTAAATTTTCTCATAAGCAGTTAGTTTTGGTAAACGGCCCCTGTTTCTACAGGGGCTTTTTCATGTACCCCGCTTACCTTTTTGATATAAGAAGTAAACAAATTGGTTTTCCGGTATTATAAGCAGAGTGTTTTAACTTTGCTGTTTAATCAAACAGTTTGGCAACAAATACTTCAGAAAAAAAATCTTTCTTTAAACGGATCAGTAGTAACGGTAACCCTGAAAATGCCGAGATGACATTCATTGATCACCTGGAAGCTTTACGCTGGCATATCATCAGGGCTGTTATTGCATGGATTTCTGTTTCCATTGCCATATTTGTAAACATCGACTGGGTTTTTGATAACCTGGTATACGCACCGGCTCATTCCAATTTCATTTCCTACAGGGTTTTATGCAACCTCAGCCATACTTTACACATCGGTGAAGCATTATGTATGCCGCCTGTTGATATTCCTTTGCAGGGAAACACCATCAGCGGGCCATTCATGTCGGCCCTGTCCATATCCATGATCGGGGGAATCATTGTTGCCTTCCCCTACCTGTTCTGGGAACTTTGGAAATTCATAAAACCGGCTCTTTCAAATAAGGAAATAAAATATGCCCGGGGAAGTATCTTCTGGGTTTCGTTATGCTTTTTTACCGGCGCCGCATTCGGCTACTTCCTGCTGGCGCCTTTTACTTTTAATTTCCTTGCTAATTTTACACTGGGTTCGGCCGGTGCTTATAAGTACTTGCCCACCCTGGATGATTATATAGACACGCTGAACAGCCTGATACTTGGCTGCGGTATTGCTTTTGAATTACCTGTACTGGCCTATGTACTTGCTAAAATCGGCATCATATCAGCAGCATTTCTGAGAACATCCCGTAAATATGCATTTGTAATCATACTGGTGGTTGCTGCAATCATTACGCCTTCTCCCGACTGGACCAGCCAGTTGATCGTTTCCATTCCATTACTTATCCTTTATGAAATAAGTGTGGTGATCTGCAGCCGGGTTGACAAACAAAAAGCAAAAGAAGAAAAGGAATGGAGTTAGGATGATAAATGATAACGCTGCTCATACATGATATTATACTAATTTTGTACAGTAAGCAGATTCATTGTTAACCTTATTATTTAAATCCCCATGTATACATTTGATAAGACCAAACCCATTGCCATTGGTTGCGACCATGCAGGTTTCGATTGTAAAGAAGACCTTATCTCTTTCCTGGAAGGCGAACAAATGATATTTGAAGATTTTGGCACCTACAATAAGGATTCAGTTGATTACCCTGATTTTGCACATCCTGTTGCTACTGCCGTTGAAAGCGGCCGGGCATCATTCGGTATATTACTTTGCGGAAGCGCCAACGGGGTTGCAATTGCAGCTAACAAACACCAGGGAATCAGGGCAGCCATTTGCTGGGGAGAAGAACTGGCAGAACTGGCCCGAAAACATAATAATGCCAACATAATCTGCATTCCGGCCCGGTTTGTTCGGGATGGCGATGCTGAAAAGATGCTGGATGTATTTATGAATACTGCATTTGAAGGAGGAAGACATTCAAACCGTGTTGAAAAAATACCGGTTTAAGTGAAATTTTCAGATTGGCCTCTTACCTTTTATTCATAAAAAGGGAATCGCTGGTTAAGGCTACGCATACATATCTTATTGCTACCCATATTTCCATTAACCCACACCGCTTATATAAAAAGAAAGCATGATTGGTTCCGTTTCATTATTTTGCTATAAATACGATTGAAAGATTATGAAAAAATTATCGCTGATACCTTTATTGGTTCTGGGCATCCAGGCATTCGCCCAACAGGATGATGCATCCAGGTTTGCATCCATGATTACAACAGAAGGGCTGCAAAAACACCTTACTGTTATTGCGGGAGAAGAAATGCAGGGCCGAGAAACCGGAACAGAAGGACAGCGAAAAGCTGCCGCTTATATTGAAAGCCAGTTTAAGGCTACCGGTTTGGGCATGCCTAAAGGAATGGCCAATTATCAGCAATTTTATCCTTTACATAAGGATAGCATGACCGGTTGCAGACTGATGGCCGATGGCAGGGAACTGGCACAGGGAAGCGATTATATCATTCCTGCTAATACAAATGATAATGGAACCTTTAGCAGTAGCAGCTTTATTTTTGCCGGATATGGCATTGAAGATGCAGCTTATAATGATTATGCCGGGCTGGATGTAAAGGGAAAAACCATCATCCTGTTCCTGGGGGAACCCAAACAGGATGGCAAATACCTGGTTAACGGAACAAACCGTGGCAGCGAATGGACTTTCCCGGGCCTCTCCAAAAAACTGTTATTGGCTGCTCAAAAAGGCGCTGCAGGCGTATTGGTTATAAATCCCTTGATGGAAACCTTTAACCAGCGCACCATTGATAACAGTAAAAAGACAAATATGTATTACCCGAGAAACAAGGGTGATAAGAAACTTAATTTTGCAAACTTATCGCACGCTGCAGCCAGGGCTTTATTGGGCAATAATTTTGACAGCCTGCTGAAGCATTCAAAAAACAATATCCCTTTTAAAAAGGATGATTTGTTTGAAAAAAATATAACTGTTTCATACAATTATACTGAACAGCGGGATGTGATAAATGCCAGCAATGTGCTGGGCATTGTGGAAGGCACCGATAAAAAAGATGAATATGTTTTTCTAACCGCCCATTACGATCACCTGGGTATGCGTGACGGAAAGATCTATTACGGCGCTGATGATGATGGCAGCGGAACGGCAGGCATCATTCATATGGCCGAAGCATTTGCAAAAGCCAAGAAAGCGGGTAAAGGCCCGCGCAGAACCGTAGTAATCATGGCCGTTAGCGGCGAAGAAAAAGGATTGCTGGGCAGTGAATATTACAGTGAAAATCCGGTTTATCCAATGGAGAAGACTTCAGTGGACCTGAATATTGATATGGTTGGAAGAATTGATACGGAAAGAAAAACAGCCGATACATTGAATTACGTGTATGTGGTGGGACATGATAAACTAAGCAGCGACCTTCCGGTTATCAATGAAGGGGTAAACAAGAAATACTGCAACCTCGTACTTGATTATAAATTTGACGACCCCAATGACCCTAACAGGATATATTTCCGCAGCGACCATTACAATTTTGCCCGCAAAGGAGTTCCTGTTTTGTTTTTTTACGACGGGATGCTGAAATCAGATTATCATAAACCTACAGATACTATTGATAAGATCAACTGGCTGCTTTTTGAGAAAAGGGTGCGTATGATATTTCATACCGCCTGGGAAATGGCAAACAGGGAAGAAATGCTTAAAAGGGATATCCCTTTGCCTGAAAGCGCTTTACAAAGATGATGACAAACATCCTATCGTTTGCCGGCCGTTTGCTGAAATATGGTTACACCCCTGCTTACACGCTGAAAAACGCTTGGCACGATTATTTTACACATATTTAAGCAGCCCGGTGTACTGTTTACTTTGTTGATTTTCTTTCAGCATCCTGTGCATTTTCACTTTTATCCATATTTTAAAAAGCATTACTTGCACAGGTACCAACGGAAAACTGGAAATTCAATTTTAATAGTAGATATGCCTTTTCATATGGACTGGATGGTATCCGGTGCATTTCTTTCCATACACTATTTATACATAAAGGTATTATGTTGTATAAAATGAACCCGATGATGGAAGAAAGAAAATAGTATAAGATGAATGATTTTCCCTGCATGGTACACACATGCATACATGAAAATACTCTTATTCATAACCTTATCCTTACTGTTTTGCAGGCATGCTTCCTATTGCCAGGATAGAAAAAACCTCTCTTACAGGTACGACAGTTCAATAGCCAGGCAATACAAACCTGAAATATTCACCAATGGTTTTATTGACATCATGAATAACGGCCAGGTAAATGCCAGCGCCAGGTTCATCAGGCTGTTTATTGGCGAACCCGGAAAATTCTCATTCCCCTTATCTGTTTATGGCGGCGTATCTGCAAACAATTTTCAAAACAACAGCAGCCAGCCGGCATTGCGTAACAACGATCACCTGGTTAACAATTATATAAACCCTTTAAGCGGACTGATTAACCTGTCGGTAGATGGTGTACTCATGAAAAAACGTGCACATGAAAAATTAACCAGGATTGGAATGCTGTACCAGGTTGGCGAAAGGGTACTTACCGGCATTAAAAACAGTAGCGGGCAATCAGCAGGAACAGATAAAACAGTGAACTTCCTGAATACATTTTCATCTATGGGTATTTACTTCCAGTCAGGCGCCTGGGAAAGGAATAACACGAAAGACCTGGGCATATTCTGGATAGCGCTGCGGTTTATCGGCTGCTATTCAAATCCAAACCAGATCAGGGATTTCCTGCCCGGTATAGAAACCAATGGAATTTATTTCGGTTATTCACCGGCGTTTGGAATTGAAATCAATAACCTGGTAAATATAAAAGCCATATATTACAAATACAGCAAGAAACCTGAATTATCCAATACGGTTCCTATCTACCAGTTTTCATTCAATTATTCATTCAGGAAATGACAGGCGATACCCGCCGGCAGCGTTCATCATTTTACTTCATAGTAATTATCAGCCTTATTCACATCTGGCACATAGGTGCTGCCCAGTTGCAACGATTTAACTTTTTTACGCGAAGAAAAGTTGAGCAACACCGATTTATTGCCTTTTTCCCAAACGGCTATGCTCCGGTGGATGTTTTCTTTGCTTCCGTCAGAATAAATAACAGTAAGGTCTATGGGCAACGGTTTACTTCCTTTTGATTCTATAAGCACCTGTTTCAATGTTCCTTTTACAGTAAACTTCGCAATTGCGAGGTCCGGAACACCACTGTCGAAAAACCAGCGTTTCCAGAACCAGTTCATATTTTTACCGGAAGCATCATTCATACAGTTGAAAAAATCATACGGGATCGGGTGACGCCCGTTCCATGTCCTGATATAATGATGCAATGCTTTAAAAAACAAATCATCACCCAGCATATCTTTTACATAGAGATAACCCATAGCCGGTTTTGGATAACTGTTGATGAACATGGTTGTGCCAACCTGCTGGGTTGTTAATGTAGTTATGGGTAAATCCATTTCGGTGCCCGCCGCATTTTCGTAGCGTGCTACACCATATTCATCAACTATACTGCTGTCAATCATCGGTGAAATGAGCCATTCGCCCAGGGTAGCCCAGCCTTCGTCCATCCATCCATATTTTGTTTCATTGGTTCCCATATAAAACGGGAACATCGTATGAAATATCTCGTGGTCAGTCAGTTCAATGCTTTCAGCCCTGTCTTCTACCGGGTTATCATTAACCATCATCGGGTATTCCATCTGGTCAAGCCCGTCAAATACCGTAATATGGCTGTAAGGAAAGGGCCACCTGGGAAATTGAAAACTCATGGCTTCCACGGTTTTCCTCGCATCTGAAACCACCCAGAAATAATCCTTATGTTTTGAATTGAACACTGCGTCTACCCTGGTGCGCCTGCCGGTTAATTTATTGGTTACCACACTGCTGCTTTGCCACATATAATGATTGCTCAATGCAAAAACTGCATCCGTCACATCCGATGCTTCAAATATCCATGTATGCTGCTTTTCATCTGCAGTGGCATGTTCTGTTGCCAGGTCGGTGCTGTCAATTACGGTAATATAACCATCTGCCGTTTCCGCTTTCTTTATACGCTCCAGGTATTTGGGTTTAAATATCCTTTCTGCATTTTTCAAATCACCCGTTGCCCAAACGGTATAACCTGATGGCACCGTAACTGAAAGATTGAAGTTGCAGAAATCATTATAAAATTCATGTGTGCCAAGATACTGGTTCATGTTCCACCCGTCTATGTCATCATAAACAGCTATCCTCGGAAAAAAATAGGCAATGAAATAGGCACCCGGTTCAATTTCGCCTGTGCGTAAGTGTGAGTTCCTGTTAAGGTAATAACTGAAATCCACCTCGAAACTCACAGATTTTCCCGGCAATAACGGGTTAATTAAAACGGTCATGTTTGTTGCTGCAATCCTGTAATTTTTTTCAGGCAATACCACGTTATCGGCTAACAGTTTTCCGATGGCAACCCCTTCAGTAACATCTTCAGCCTGGAAATTCGCTAACCGTGAAGAACCTTTCTTATAAATATTGGGGTACAGTTTAAAAACGATTTCCTTCAGTGTATCAGGACTGTTATTGAAATAAACGATATGTTCAGTTCCTTTCAAAAGCCTTGTGGAAGGCTCAAATGCAACGTCAATATTATAATTTGCCCTGTTCTGCCAGTAATTTTTTCCCGGTAATCCGTTCAGGCTCCTCGTACCGTTATCATATGCTTTTTTCATATTCAATGGTATGGGCAGTGTAACCTGTGCACCCAATGTTACAGAAAGAGAAACCAGGAATGAAAGAAAGCATATTTTTCTCATCAGCATTTTTTCTTAAAGATAATAAAAAGACAATGCCCTTTCTGTTGGAAAGGGCATTGTGGTTAGCGAAATACATTTTTACCAGCCGAGTATCCAGGCAAATATCAATGGAGCTACGATGGTTGCGTCACTTTCAACAATGAATTTAGGTGTATGTATATCCAGTTTGCCCCAGGTTATTTTTTCATTAGGTACTGCGCCGGAATAGGATCCGTATGAAGTGGTTGAATCTGAAATCTGGCAGAAATAACTCCAGAATGGAACATCATGCCATTCGAGGTCCTGGTACATCATAGGCACAACACAGATAGGAAAATCTCCGGCAATGCCACCGCCAATCTGGAAAAAGCCAACGCCTTTCCCTGAAGAATTTTTCCTGTACCAGTCTGCCAGCCAAACCATATATTCTATACCGCTTTTCATGGTTACCGCTTTCAGTTCATTCTTAATTACATAAGAAGCAAAGATATTTCCCATGGTACTGTCTTCCCATCCCGGCACTACAATAGGAATATTTTTTTGGGCTGCAGCCAGCATCCAGCTGTTCTTTGGATCAATCTCATAATATTGTTCCAGCACACCGCTCAGCAGCATCTGGTACATGTATTCGTGCGGAAAATACCGTTCTCCCTTATCATCAGCCTCTTTCCATATTTTATGTATATGTTTCTGCAGTCGCCTGAATGCTTCTTCTTCGGGAATACATGTATCGGTAACCCGGTTATAATGGTTCTCCAGCAAATCCCATTCTTCCTGGGGGCTCAGGTCCCTGTAATTGGGAACCCTTTTATAATGGCTGTGCGCTACCAGGTTCATAATATCTTCTTCCAGGTTTGCACCGGTACAACTGATGATACTCACTTTATCCTGCCTGATCATTTCTGCCAGGCTCAGGCCAAGTTCTGCCGTACTCATTGCCCCGGCCAATGTAACCATCATTTTGCCACCTTCTTCAAGATGTGTTACATAACCTTTGGCTGCATCCATCAAAGCGGCAGCATTAAAATGCCTGTAATGATGTTCAATAAAATTGGAAACTGCACCTTTACTCATAGTAATTGTTTAAGGTTGCAAAAGTAAATTTTTTTCTTCAGCCCCCGGTTTTATTAACAAGTGAATTTTTACGAAAAACCTCCGCTTTTCAGGGCGGAGGTTTTTTCAGGTTCTTATATTGTAAGCCTGGTTAAAATAGTTAATTCTGCCGGATCACTTTTAAAGTTCGTTTCTCTGATCCTGTATTTATATGCAACAGGTAAACACCGCCCGGCAGGTTATCCAGTTCATCCAGCCATATCACATTGCTTCCTTTGTTTATGCTGGCATTTTGTATACGGATGCGTTTTCCATCAAGCTGTGTAAGCATGATAACTGCATTTTCCTTTTTATCTGATTCAACCTGTATCCTCAGGTGGTCTGTAAATGGATTGGGAGAGGCTGCTGCATTAAACCCTTTGCTGTTCTGCTTAATGATAACTACTGGGCTGTATTTCTCCTGTCCGGATAAATCCACCTGCTTTAACCTGTAATAGTATAATCCGGTATTTACGGAACTGATATCATCATTAAAATTATATTGCCTTGTTACACTGCTGTTTCCTGCAGCAGAAACCCTTCCAGCTTTCATAAACCTGGTACCGTCGGTGCTCCTTTCTATATCAAAATAGCTGCTGTTCTGTTCGCTTGACGTTGACCAATCCAGCAGGTTAACGTTACCGTTATTACGACCGCTGAAACTCAGCAGGTTAACAGGAAGCGGTGTATTGATCAGGCTGGTAAATATATAGAACCCGCTGAATCCATTCACATTGAATGTTACCTCCCACCTGTTAAGGGTTGCATTCCATACAATATTATTATCGTCAGGATTAATCAGGTCGGGGTTTGCCGGGCCTGTATAATTACCAGGGTAAGTACCGGTTCCGTGAAACTGGGTTACCCGCAGGTTAGCTTTATTATTTGCTGCATCTAGTGCATCGGCTGGTAAAGCGGGGTTAAGTCCGCGTGCCAGGTTATACGCATCAAATTCTCCCTGGGTGAAATACAAGGTGATAGTTGCTGTAGCATTTTCAGCATTGGTTACCGGTGTAATATCATAATGCCGTTGAACATATGGCCTTGTCTGGTATGTATACACCTGGTCGTCTACGGTAACACATACATTAATATCGCCTGTTACGGGTACCAGGCCAGATGGTACAATACTGGCAATGCTCTTGCAGCTTCCGTCAGCAAATGTTGATCCGCCGGGCTGAATGGTTGCAACACTGCATACCATTGGTCCGCCGGGCGTTCCTGCAAGTCCGGCGTTACCCGTTACCGTTAGTGTTAAGAATGATGAAACAGGGCTTCCGCAACCTGCATTTACCGTATAGGTAATATCTGTTGTACCGGCTGTTAATGCGGTAACAAGCCCGGTTGCAGGATTTACACTTGCTATGGCCGGATTGGTGCTGCTCCAGGTACCACCTGCAGTTCCATTGCTTGTATATACAGTTGTTAATCCACCACACAACGGTGAGGTTCCGCTAACTGTTCCAGCTGTTACATTCGGACTAACGGTTAAAGTTAAGAATGAAGAAACGGGGCTTCCGCAACCGGCAGTTACTGTATAAGTAATATCTGTTGTACCTGAAGTTAATGCTGTAACCAAACCGGCTCCGTCAACAGATGCTACCAGGGCATTTGTGCTGGACCATGTGCCACCTGCTGTTCCGTTGCTGCTGAAAGAAGCAGTTGCACCTATGCATAATGGTGAGGTTCCGCTAACAGTTCCTGCCGAAACATTCGGGCTAACGGTTAAAGTTGAGAATGAAGAAACCGGGCTTCCGCAACCGGCAGTTACAGTATAAGTAATATCTGTTGTGCCTGAAGTTAAAGCGGTAACCAAACCGGCTCCGTCAACAGATGCTACCAGGGCATTTGTGCTTGACCAGGTACCACCGGCTGTTCCATTGCTGCTGTATGATGCAGTTGCACCTATGCATAATGGTGAAGTTCCACTAACTGTTCCTGCCGAAACATCAGGGTTAACGGTCAGCAACGCAGAATTGGTAAAAACGTCACCACAGGTATTATTCGCTTTCAGCCTGTACCTGTTTGTGCTTAATGAAACAGAAGGGTTTGTTATGGTAAGTGTATTTGAATTAACGCCGCTATAAGGAGCCGCCTCGGTAAGGTCGGTAAATATGCCAACACCGCCGGTTTGTACCTGCCAGGTTAAGGCAGGCACGGGAGAACCGCCGTTAAATGAAGCTGTATAAGTAGCGTTTCCTGATGTACATACAGACTGGTCTGCCGGATTACTGTTAACAGTAGGTGAAGAACAGGAAGCCGGTACAGTCAGGTTACACGGAGGTGCCAGGGTTCTGAGGCCGCTAGCCTGGTTATATCCGGTTACAGCCCCTGCACATACCTGGTAAAGATTACAGCTACTGGTAGTTTGCCAGGTAAATGTGGCATCTGCCCCAGCCACAAAATTTGAACTTGTTATGGTAAAGGAAAAACGGCCGATTGTTTTTGTTTGCCCCGGAGCTATCAATGGTGCTGTACAAGTGAGATTATTATAAGCGCCGGCTGTACCGGTTGTAAATGTTAACAACCTGGAAGCCGCTGTATAACTCGCACCTGCAGCCGGAGCCGGAAAAACGGCGGGCCAGCTTAACGGAAAATCAGAGCCACCTATATATTGTACCGTGTATGTCTGTGCACCTGCCGGTATCATTGCAGCAGGTACGGTCATCCTTAACACCGTACTGTTCCACCTTAAGTCTGCCGCGCTGTTATTGGTAATCAGAATATCCATCTGCACCTCATTGGCGCTGATGGTACAGTTGGCTGTTGACATTGTAATTTGTGCTTTGCCCGTATTAACCACTGCAAATAATGATACTGCAATCAGCAGGGTTGTTTTGTAAAAATTCTGTAGCACCTTTTTCATAATCTCGTATTTTATAGAATTATCTCTTTCCTTATTTAAACTAAATGACATTTCCTTTTATCTTAAGGATGTATTGATGTTACTCCATTGAAACTGTTATTGTCAAATACCGGAAAATCATTCACATCAACAAAACCATCTCCGTTCATATCTGTCGCTTTATATTCAAAAGCAACGCCGTTAAAGCTGTCATTATCAAAATCAGGAAAATCATTTACGTCAATGAATTCGTCCTGGTTTAGGTCGCCGGTATAAAACGCCCATACAGAACCGATCTGAACCATGTTATCGCCAAATGCTTTATTAGCTGCTGTGGTAAAATCATATGAAGCCGGAACAGCCCCAACGGGAACCGGGTTTGCACTCCAGGTCTGTACCGTATTCCTGTGAAGGATAGCTATATAATATGAACCGGAAACAGGAGCAAAAGTTGCAGTGGCTGTTCCGTCTGTATTCAGCATAGCGGTAGTGGTTGCAATCAATGCATGCGGTGCATTAGCGTCGTGCAGCTGTACAGTGATGTTATCTGTTTCAGTGGCACTTGCGCCTGCTGCCTGGTTCAACAATACTGGCTGCATCAGTCCGCCGCCGATATAATACCCCTGCAGGTAAAGCTTAAGGTTTACGATGGTAGCACAACTGTTAACCGTTAATGTTTGGAAAGCGCTGGCTGCCCCTGTACATCCGTTCACTGTATATGTAATATCGGTTGTACCTGCTGACAAGGCGGTAACCAGCCCGGTAAGCGGGTTAACTGTTGCAACAGCTGTATTCGTGCTGCTCCAGGTTCCCCCTGCATCACCATTGCTGGTATAGGTTGCTGTGGCACCTATACATAATGGTGAGGTTCCGCTTACGATACCTGCATTGGCCACTGAACTTACAGTAAGTGTTTTAAAGGACAGGGCTGGCCCGTTGCATCCTGTTACAGTATAAGTGATATCTGTTGTACCGTTAGATAATGCTGTAACTTCTCCTGTTACCGGGTTCACAGTAGCCACTGCCGTATTCGTGCTGCTCCAGCTACCTGTAACAAAGCCGTTTGAAGTATAAGTAACGGTTGCTCCAACGCATAATGGTGAAGTGCCGCTTACCGTACCCGCATTGGCATTGGGGTTAACCGTTAATGTGCGAATGGCCACTACCGGGTTGTTTCCGCAACCAACCAACGTATACGTGATGTTGCAGGTACCTGCACCAACAGCGGTTACAAAGCCGGTTGATGGATTTACCGTAGCTATAGCCGTATTTGTGCTGCCCCAAACGCCACCAACCACGCCATCACTGGTATAGGTTGCTGTGGCACCGATACACAGCGGGGTGCTGCCGCTTATCACCCCGGCACTGATGCTTGTTTGCACCAGTATCGTTATGAAAGCTGTTGATGGGCCGTTGCAACCGGTGTTCTTGGTATATATGAAATCCACAAAGCCTTCGCTTACCGCTGTGGCTTCGCCTGTTACTGAATTAATCGTGGCAATCAGCGGGTTCGTTGTACTCCATACGCCACCGGCATCTCCGCTGCTAGTATAGGTAGCTGTTGAACCCACGCATAACCTGCCCTGGCCCGACACTGTTCCGGCATTGCCATTAGGCGTTACCGTAAGTGTACTGAAGGATGAAACAGGATTGTTGCAGCCTGCATTCACCGTATAGGTAATATTCGTTGTTCCGCCGGACAGCGCTGTAACCTCTCCGGTTGCCGGATTCACGCTCGCCACTGCCGGGTTCGTGCTGCTCCAGGTTCCGCCCGCATCTCCATTGCTGGAATAGGTTGAAACATTACCGATACATAATGGTGAAGTGCCGGTTACTGTGCCCGCATTGGCATTAGGGCTAACCGTGATACTGGCTGATGCAATACCATTACATCCGGGTACGGTATATGTTATGCTGGTAGTTCCTGCTGAAACCGCAGTAACTAATCCGGTCACGGGGTTTACTGTAGCAACCAGGTTATTGCCGCTGCTCCAGGTGCCGCCTGTTTCTCCATTGCTGGTATACGTTGCTGTTGCACCTATGCACAACGGTGAGGTGCCGCTTATTGTTCCCGGGTTTGCACTTGCATCCACCGTAATTGTTTTGAATGATGCAGCCGTTCCGTTGCAGGCAGTAACTGTATAAGTAATATCTGCTGTTCCTGCACCAATAGCTGTTACCAGGCCGGTTACAGGATTAACGGTTGCCACGTTTGTGTTCGTGCTGCTCCAGCTTCCGCCTGTATCGCCATCGGTACTGTAGGTTGCCGTTGCTCCGATACATAAAGGGGAAGTTCCTGATACTAACCCTGCATTTACATTCGGGCTAACTGTAAGAACGGCGCTGGCAGTCTCCGGGTTATTACCGCAGCCAATCAACGTATACGTAATGTTGCAGGTACCTGCACCAATGGCCGTTACCAGGCCGGTTGATGGATTCACGGTGGCAACAGCGGTATTAGAGCTGCTCCAAGCCCCGCCAACTACGCCGTTGCTGGTATAGGTTGCTGTAGCGCCGATACACAGCGGGGTGCTGCCGCTTACCACACCGGCACTGATGCTTGTTTGCACCAGTATCGTTATGAAAGCTGTTGATGGCCCGTTGCAACCGGTGTTCTTGGTATATATGAAATCCACAAAGCCTTCGCTTACCGCTGTGGCTTCGCCTGTTACTGAATTAATCGTGGCAATCAGCGGGTTCGTTGTACTCCATACGCCACCGGCATCTCCGTTGCTTGTATAGGTAGCCGTTGAACCCACGCATAACCTGCCCTGGCCCGATACCGTTCCGGCATTGCCGTTAGGCGTTACCGTAAGTGTACTGAAGGATGAAACAGGATTGTTGCAGCCTGCATTCACCGTATAGGTAATATTTGTTGTACCGCCGGATAGCGCTGTAACCTCTCCGGTTGACGGATTCACACTAGCCACTGCCGGGTTCGTGCTGCTCCAGGTTCCGCCCGCATCTCCATTGCTGGAATAGGTTGTAATATCGCCGATACATAATGGTGAAGTGCCGGTTACGATGCCCGCATTGGCATTAGGGCTAACCGTTATATTCACTGAAGCCGCTCCGCTGCACCCAACACCAGGCACTGTATATGTTATGGTGGTTGTACCTGCTGCAACCGCTGTTACAAGGCCTGTTAGCGGATTAACGGTAGCTATCAGTTCGTTTCCGCTGCTCCAGGTGCCGCCTGTTTCTCCATTGCTGGTATACGTTGCCGTTGCACCTATGCATAACGGTGAGGTGCCGTTTATTGTTCCCGGGTTTGCACTGGCATCCACGGTAAGTGTTTTGAATGCCGATAATAAACCGGAACAGGTATTTACTGAATAGGTTATATCTGTTGTACCCTGGGCCAAAGCAGTAACCAATCCCGTTGCCGGATTAACGGAAGCAATCAGCGGGTTGGTGCTTGACCATGTTCCCCCCGGATTACCATCTGAAGTATACAGGGATGTAGCCCCGATACATAATGGGGATGTTCCGCTAATGATGCCAGCGCTTCCACCCTGGTTTACAGTAATGGTCTGGAATGCGCTCAGCGGGCCGGAGCAACCAACAAGGGTATAAGTGATATCAGCTGTACCGGCTGCGATACCAGTAACAAGCCCGGTTACCGGGTTCACGGTTGCAACTGCCGTATTGCTGCTGCTCCAAATACCGCCTTGTTCACCGGTTTTAGTATAAGTTGTTGTTTGGCCTTCACATATCGGGCTGGTGCCTGATACGGTAGGTGAATTGATATTTGTCTTTACTTCTATTGTTATATAGGCATATACAGGGCTGTAACAACCTGTTGCTACCGTATATACAAAATCTGCAAAACCCGGGCTCTGGGCTGTAACCAGCCCTGCTCCGTTAATTGTTGCAACTAAAGGAGTAGTGCTGCTCCAGGTGCCACCCGCATCACCATTGCTGCTGAATAAAGATGATGTTCCTACACACATGCCGGCTTGACCGAAAACAGTACCTGCATTTGCGGTTGGATTCACAATTAATGTTTTAAATGAAGTTGAAGGCGATCCAAAACATCCGGTTACGGAATATGTGATATTTGTAGAACCGGCTCCTACGGTAGTAACTTCGCCGGTTGCCGGGTTTACTGTGGCAACTGCCGTGTTGGTGCTTGTCCATGTACCGCCCGGTGAACCATTGGTTGTAAACGTTGCATTTACACCTATACATAACGGTGAGGTTCCTGTAATTACCCCGGCAATACCGCCAGGGAGTACCGTAATAGTAGTTGTGCTTAATGGGCTCCCTGTAGCATTACAACCGTTACTGGCTGTAATGGAAGTTAAATTAAATGTAGTTGTAGTAGTTGCCAATGGTTCAAAAACCACATCAACCCAATAGTTTGGTTCACCGGAATTATCGTTGGGAAATACACTTGAAGCTGCATATTTGTATACGCCGTTTGGTTCTCCCACGGTATGCTGAAGCGCCGTTAAAGAATTCCCATTTGTGAACGGACTATTAGTAAAGAAGTTCTCGCTCTTTGAGTAATTCCCCTGCGGTGCAAAATAAGAAGCTACATAAGTTGTATTTGCCGTTATACTAACAGGCGTTGAAAAAAGCACTTCCTGCCAGCCTGAATTGGATTCACCTGCAAATGTTGCAGTGGCAAGTAAGGTGCCTGACTGGCTCCATAATGAACCTTTATGTGTTCCTCCGTTGGCAAGTCCTCCTTTATAAAAACGTATCCCTTTAATGATACCGGCTTTATTAGTCCTGAACTTAACACCTACTTCAATTGAGTTGTTATCTGGCTGCAAAAGTGTAATAGGCAGGTCTGCGGGGGAGAAAATATTTTCTGCACTTCCATAAGGTGTAAAAGGCTGGTTTAAATTAATGCCTGTATAAGTATCGGAATTGATAACCAGCGAATAGGGTGCAGGGCCGGTAGCTGCTGATAACAGCAACTGTAAAGGTTCTCCTTCACAAACAGTTGCATTAACCGCGGTAATGGTTCCGGTAATTGAACCTGTAATTGTAAGAATAGCAGGATTCGATTCTATAACACCGAACGTGTTTGTCCATACTGCCCGGAATTGTTTATTATTATCAGCCAAAACAGCATTGAATGTATACGTGCCATTTGTTTCTCCCGTTAAATCATTCCAGCTACCACCATTGTCTGTACTCACCTGCCATTGAACCGTTGGGTTTGGAACACCGGAAGCTACCGATGTAAAACTGATGCTGCTGTTGTTGCAGGTGGTTTGCGAAGCAGGATGCGTTGTAACAATTGGCGCTTCCCCATTCTGGGTTGTAAATGTCCACACATAGTCTGAAGCCAGGGCGTTACCGGAAAGGTCTTTTATAACAGGCTCAACAAATCCGCCTTTTAGTGTAACCGTATACGTTGTATTTGGCAACAACGGGTTTGTTGGTGTATAGATTGTTATCACCAATCCGTTTACTGAAACAGTGCCCGGTATCACAACATTACCTGGCCCCGTAAGAATTACGGTGGAAGTAGTAACGGTTCCGGGGTCTATTGCCTCATCAAAGGTTGCTGATGGGTTTACATTGATTGAACCTCCCGTTGAATTATTTGCAGGGTTTACTGAAACTACCTGTGGGGGTGTAACATCTGATGATGTAAAAATAACATCAGCATAGTAATTTGATGAACCGGAAGCTCCTGTAGGAAAACCTGTTCCGGGGTAATTTGATACACCGTTGGGTCCCTGATCGCCGTTTGCCAGCCCCGTAAGCGGCCCGTTTGTTATGGCAGAAGTAAAGAACGGATCATCATATGAAAATTTTCCGCTTGCAGCAAAATAAGAAACAATATAAGTTGTGTTTGCAGAGATGGCTACCGGAACCGCTAATATGGCCGTTTGCCAGCCGGAAGCCGTTTCATTCACAAAAGGTTCAGATGCCAGTAAGGTTCCGGTGCTTGTCCATAAATTGCCCACATGCGATCCGGTAACATTTACTCCTTTATAATACCTGAAGCCGGTAATGAACCCTGGAATAGTACTCTTGAATTTCATTCCCAGTTCAAGGCCCGGTGCACCCACATTAAAGAAAGATGGTTCTGCAGTTGGGTAAGTGCTGTTAAAAACCGAATAGGTAAACGGACCAACCAGTGTAATGGTAATATTATTGGATGAACCTGAACCTCCTGGTGTTTCCAGGTTAAACATATCGTCCCAGGCCCTTGCTTTTACAACAATGGTACCATATCCGGTTGGAGAAAAAGTATATGACCAGTTATCCATTCCGGATGCCCGGTGCCAGGTTGTACCGTTGTCGGTGGACACTTCCACACCTCCAACTGCTCCTCCGCCATTATCAATAGCAGTACCAGATATAGTTATAGGGCTTCCCGGAACTGATGCATTATGAATCGGATTGCTAATAGTAGTTGATGGAGGCAACACATCTGTTGATGCTGTTGGTACAGTTATTCCCGGTTGTAATGTTCCGGCGCTAACACCCATATCAAACAAGAGGTTAACTGTAGCCTGTTGCATGGCTGTGCTGGGAGGTAAACTGGGGTTATCATGGTTATCGTGTAATCCCCACGACCATTGCATGGTACCTGCAGAAAACACCAGGGCGCCGCTTGGATCATGCCGATATAAATACATTCGGTGGTTAAGCCCTGTGAATGTAGTAAAAGACAAAGGAATTCTTCTTGCCGGCAATAATTCTACAAATTGCTCCTGGTCCCACTCGGCGCCAAGTGTTCCTAATGGCAGGGTTTCCGTTTGCCCTGCCCCCAAAGAAGCTACACTTGTATTTTTCCAAAAACGCAGGTTTTTGTAAGTATCCGGAACTTTTATTGAACCGGTGGATTCCGTCCATCCCATCTGAGCCAGGAAAGGGCCTTCCGGCCTGCAGCCATCATGGGTACCATAAACAGGAAGGCAACCATCTCTCCATAAACCTGTCCAGATATTTGGCTGCGGATCGCATTTTGTACCGCAACTATAAATACCCTGCGTGCCTTCTTTATAACAAACAAGCGTTTGAAAATTATCTTCCCACCTGGTTTTCCAGTATAAGGTGTTTCCACTAAAAAATGCAATATGCACTCCATTATTCCGGGCAGTTTCAAACCTGTTTACCTGTTCATTTGACCAGTATTCATCATGCCCTACAGATAATAATACTTTGTGTTTGGCAGGTGTTATTACAGATTGGTCTCTTGCCATATCCATATCAGTAGCATAAGTAACATCATAGCCATTCCTTTCCAGCCACATGATCATGGGAAATTCGGCATTGAAAAAGTTTGATTTATCGCCCCTAAGAGTAAGTGGCCGTTGGTAACTAATTTTAGTAGCATGTGTAAATCCCGGAACAGGTGTATTTGCAGCGTAGAATGTATTACCTCCCCAGTAATTATAAGCCTGCCAGGTGGCATCTGAAGTTTTAAACAATAATTTTGAATTACTGGCATCATCCCGTACAACGAAAATAATTAAGCTTGAACTGTTCAATGCCGCACATTCCAACCGGGCTATGTACACACCGGAAACAGCATCATCGGGCACTTTCCATTTTGCCGATTCTGTCCAGTTACTGCAATCTACTTTTCCGGTTACATTATCGTATAAATAAGCCGGTTGTTCTTTTTCAGCTAATGAAGGGCCCAGGTTGTCAATAAATCGGGCACCATTGTTATTGTAATAGCCGATCCGGTATATATCAACTGTATATGGTAACAAAACGGCAGAATTGATATTTATTTTAAACCGGATTGTATCCCCTTTATTAACACTAAAATTGGTAGCAAAACCCTGGATATCAGTACCATCATTAGAATCCCAGGTTCCCTGGTCTGTTCCGGGTAATGCATTCTCGGTTACAATCGGGTTCTGCGCAGTGATAATGTTTGAAAAAATGAAGAAAGGCAATAAGAAAGCAGACAGTTTTCTTAACATTCCGGGCATTAACTTGTGATTCATACTTTGTTATTTGTAATGAACAAACATTCCTAACCTTGGGTAAAAGATGGTAATTTTCCGAGGATTGGTGAAAATCACGGCTGCTTTCTGAGGATGATAGGAACGGTTAAGAGGTAATAATGGTACAAATTTAGATTTTATTTCATGAAAAGTGAAATAAAACGTACACAAAATTTCGGTGTGGTTAAAGAATTTTTGGAATGTATTTCAGAAAAATTAAACAACCGGGTAATAAATGAAAAGGATTACCATTTAATTGAATGGTAATCCTTTATCCTGGCTAAAAAATCCAAAAAATTTTACCGGTACATCAGACAGGAAAGTTTGAAATCAATCACATTTAATAATAACTTAATGTAATTTTTAAAAAGACTATAATTTATTATTTATTTTAATTTTTATTTCGCTACATTGTATACTTGTATAAATTATAAATAAATTTACTTTATATATATTAATTTTGAAGCCCTTATGTTGAAAAATAGATTCCGATTGTTAATAAATCCTGATAAAAAAATCCATGATAGCACTGTATTTGCTATGTTTTGGCGAAGTTTTTAATTCAATGAAAAATTGTTGTGACAGGTTACTATTCAAATGAACAATAAATTGGCCGTTATTTCGTTTGAGACGATAACACATAAATCTAATATCTTATACTTACATGAAATACCTACTACTGTTGGTATCACTATGCATTGGTGGTTCCATCAAAGCAACTGATTACTATTTTTCCTCGAGTAACGGTGACGATTCCAGATCTGCCATTGAAGCACAAAACCCCTCAACTCCCTGGAAAACAATTAGCAAACTCAATATAATTTCCGGCACCCTAAACGCAGGTGACAGGGTTTTATTTCAAAGAGGTGATGTTTTTTATGGAAGTATAACTATGGGAAAAAGCGGCACCGTTGCTAACCCTATAATATTCGGTGCATTTGGCAGCGGTGCCAGACCCGTAATTTCAGGATTCATAACAGTGGATAGCTGGACATCTATTTCAAGCAATATCTGGGAAAGCACAGCAGCGGTATCAACGCTCAATTCATGTAATATCATCTCTATAAATGGTGCCAATGCTGCACAGGGAAGAACTCCCGATGCCGGATACTGGACGATTGGCGGCACGAACGGCAACAGCATAACAGATGCGGAAAACCTGGAAGCATCCGTTACTGACTGGACCGGTGCCCAGGTTGTGTTAAGGAAGTACCGTTGGATCATGGACCGCTATACAATTTCATCTGCTTCAGGAAATACCATCAATTTCACCAACAGCGGCGATGCCATACAAACCGGCTGGGGGTATTTTATACAAAATGATATCAGAACGTTAAACCTGCAGAACGAATGGTGCTATAATGCAACAACAAAGAAAATAGCCATATACAGCACTACTTCACCGGTAAATGTATCTGTTCCCACCATTGATGTGGCCGTTAATATGAACAACAAGGATTATATCACTTTTGACAATATCAATTTTACCGGGTTTAACAGCACCGGAATCAATACTACGTCACGTACAGGCATTACTATACAGAATTGCGATTTTAAAAGCATTGGTGTGAATGCCATATATGGTTATCCTAACTCAGGAAACATCAGGGTTACAGGCAGCACTTTTACCGATATTAACAGCAGGGGAATACATGCCGGTTCATCATCAAACGCATTCATCAGCGGTAATTCCTTACGCAACATTGGCCATTATGCCGGCATGGGAAGTAACGGAGATGACAGTTACACCGCCATCATCTCTCATGGAGATGACGGGGAAGTGTCGTATAACAGCATTACCAATGCAGGGTATGTTGGAATCAGGTGGGATGGACATGGAACAGTAATTAAAAACAATTTCGTTAACACAACCAATTACATAAAAGACGACGGCGGCGGCATTTATTGCTACCCTAACCAGTTGGGGCCGGTGGCGCAAACATTTACCCAGCGAACCGTAAGGGACAATATCGTAATCAACTCAATCGGCGCC
>WBZP01002566.1_pt1 | contig 20738 bp, 17 predicted proteins | sample 5204301 | NCBI WGS metagenome assembly WBZP01 (sample SAMN12412401, study PRJNA552823) | activated sludge metagenome | isolation source: activated sludge from nitrification reactor of wastewater treatment plant... | place: USA: Pennsylvania | collected 2017
TGGTCGCTCGGCGTCGGGATGCAGGTGGCCGACCGGGTGCTTGCCGGCCGCCCCGTGCCAGTGTGGATGAAGGCCCTTTTCACGCTCGCGCGCTGGGTCGCGCTCGATAACGTGCGCAAGATGATCGGGGTTCATCGCGCCCGCTTGTGCATCACCGGCGCGGCGCCGATCTCGCCCGACCTTGTGAAGTGGTACTGCGCTCTCGGCGTGCCGCTGGTCGAGGTTTGGGGCATGTCCGAGACCTCGGGCGTCTCGACCTACGTGCCGGCCGATCGCATCCGGCCGGGGTCGATCGGCATCGCCGCCCCCTGGAACGAGGTGCGCCTCGACCCGACGACGGGCGAGATCCTGGTGCGCGGCCCGAACGTCTTCATGGGCTACCTGAACCAGCCTGAGAAGACGGCCGAGGCGATCGACGCCGACGGCTGGCTGCACACCGGCGACGTCGGCACGGTGGATGCCGAGGGGTTCTTCAAGATCACCGACCGGATGAAGGACATCATCATCACCGCCGGCGGCAAGAACGTCACGCCCAGCGAGTGGGAGAACGAGCTCAAGTTCAGCCCCTACGTGACCGACGCGGTGGTGATCGGCGACCAGCGGCCCTACCTCACGGCGCTGATCATGATCGAGCAGGAGAACGTCGAGAAGTTCGCCCAGGACCACGACGTGCCGTTCAGCAATTACGCCAGCTTGACACGCTCGCCCGAGGTGCGGGCCTTGATCCAGGCCGAGATCGACAAGGTCAACGCCAAGTTCGCGCGCGTCGAGCAGATCAAGAAGTTCTACCTGCTCGAGAATCAGCTCACCGCCGAGGACGAGGAGCTCACCCCGACGATGAAGCTCAAGCGCAAGCTCGTGCAGCAGAAGTACGCGCGGCAGATCGACGCGATGTACACGTGACAGTTTTTTGACGACAGGAGAGACACTCGATGAAGACCATAGGTTGGATCGCCGCGGTCACGCTGGCCTGCATGGCCGGTGGCAGCTGGGGACAGGGGCAGGGCGTGACGAAGGACGAGATCGTGATCGGCTCGATCCAGGATCTCTCCGGGCCGCTCGCCGGCTTCGGCAAGCAGATCCGGCTCGGCATGATGCTGCGCGTGGACGAGATCAACGAGCAGGGCGGGATTCACGGGCGCAAGCTCAGGCTGATCGTGGAAGACGACGCCTACGACCCGAAGAAGTCGGTGCTGGCGGCACAGAAGCTCGTCAACCAGGACAAGATCTTCATGATGCTCGCGCACCTGGGCACGGCGCAGAACAACGCCGCCATGCCGGTGCAGTTCGAGAAGAACATCGTCAACTTCATGCCGGTGACGGCGGCGCGCGAGATGTATGAGCCGTTTCACCGCCTGAAGTACGCGATGGTGACGCCTTACTACGAACAGATGCGCGTATTCCTGCCCAAGATGGTCAAGGACAAGAAGCCGCAGAAGGTGTGCGCGATCTACCAGGACGACGAATTCGGGCTCGAAGTCCTGCGCGGGGCCGAGGAAGGCCTGAAGGCGGTGAACATGCAGATGGTGGAGAAGACCTCGTTCAAGCGCGGAGCGACCGACTTCAGCTCTCAGGTGAGCAAGATGCAGGCGGCGGGCTGCGACTTCATCGTTCTGGGGACGATCATCCGCGAGACGATCGGCACCATCGCGACGGCGCGCAAGATGGGCTACAGCCCCACCTTCTTCGGCTCGCAGGCGGCCTATACCGACCTGATCCACAAGCTCGGCGGCCCGGCGATGAACGGCCTGTACGCGACGATGGCCACCCAGCACCCCTACCTGGACGAGGCCTCGCAGCCGATCCGCTTCTGGGCCAACAAGTACAAGACCAAGTTCAACGAGGATCCGACGGTGTTCTCGGTGTACGGCTACACGATCGTCGACATCTTCGCCAAGGCCGCGAGCAAGGTCGGCGCGCACCTGACGACCGACACGTTCATCAAGGCCATGGACACGATGGTCTATCCGGCGGACATCTTCGGTGCACCGGAACTGACCTTCGGTCCGCAGAAACGACTGGGCTCCATGGCGACTCGGATGTCGCAGATCCAGGACGGCCGCTGGCGCGTGGTGTCGGAGTACGTCAAGCCCTGACGCTTCGGCCCGCGCCGGGATAATCCGGCGCATGTTTACAGGCTTCGATTGGCTCGAGGTCGAGTCGCTCGACCTCGACGGCCGGGGCGTTGCCCATCGCCCACCAGCAGCGGGTGACGAAGGGCAGGGCAAGGTGGTCTTCATCGAGGGCGCCTTGCCCGGCGAGAGAGTCCTGGTCCAGGTTGCGCGCAAGAAGAACCACTGGGAGCAAGGCCAGGTCAGCGCCATCGCGCGCGAGAGCGCACAGCGTGTGCGCCCCGTCTGCCCGCACTTCGGCCTGCATGCCGGCGCCTGTGGGGGCTGCAAGATGCAGCACCTGCATCCTGCCGCCCAGGTGGCCGTGAAGCAGCGCGTGCTCGAAGACAACCTCTGGCATCTGGCCAAGGTCAGGCCCGGGCGGATGCTGCAGCCGATCGATGGCCCGGCCTGGGGCTACCGCGACCGGGCACGCCTGTCGGTGCGCTTCGTGGCGAAGAAGGGCCAGGTGCTGATCGGATTCCACGAGCGCAAGTCGCGCTACGTGGCCGACATGGCCGACTGCACGGTGCTGCCACCCAAGGTCAGCGCGATGCTGCTGCCGTTGCGGAAGCTGGTCGGTTCGATGCGCACGCGCGACCGGCTGCCGCAGATCGAACTGGCCGCGGGCGAGGGCACGGTGGCGCTCGTGCTGAGGCATCTGCAGCCGCTGCCGCCCGAGGACCTGGTGGCGCTGCGCAACTTCGGCCGCAGCCATGGCGTGCAGTGGTGGCTGCAGCCCGGTGGACCCGACACCGTGCAGCCGCTCGACGAGGCCGACAGCCTGCTGGTTTACCGCCTGCGCGAATTCGGCATCACGATGCCGTTCAAGCCCACCGACTTCACCCAGGTCAACCCGCACATCAACCGGGTGCTGGTCGAGCGGGCGGTGCGCCTGCTCGACCCGCAGCCGGGTGAGCGCGTCATCGACTGGTTCTGCGGCCTAGGCAACTTCACGTTGCCGCTCGCGACGCGGGCACGCTCCGTCCTCGGAGTCGAGGGCAGCGAGTCCCTCGTGCAGCGGGCGCGTGCGAACGCCGCGCTCAACGGTCTCGCCGCGTGCACGGCGTTCACGGCCCGCAACCTGTTCGAGCTCGCGCCCACGGACCTGAAGGAGATCGAACCTGCCGACCGCTGGCTGGTCGACCCGCCGCGTGAAGGCGCGTTTGCGCTCGCCAAGGCCGTGGCGGACTTGCGCGCCGACCCGTCGTCGTGGCCCGCCCCGCGACGAATCGTCTACGTGAGCTGCAACCCGGCCACCCTCGCCCGGGACGCCGGGCTGCTGGTCCACCTGGCCGGCTACTGCTGCTCGCTGGCCGGCGTCGTCAACATGTTCCCGCACACGGCGCATGTGGAGAGCATGGCGGTCTTCGACCTCGACCCGCGCTGAAAAGCAAAACGGGGCCCGCAGGCCCCGTCCTCGATCACCGGTGTGGGCGCTCAGTCGCTGCTGCCGCCGATGCCGAACAGCGCCAGCAGGCTCTGGAAGATGTTGTAAAGGCTGAGGTACACGCCGAGCGTCGCGGTAATGTAGTTCGTCTCCTCGCCATCACGCACGCGCTTCAGGTCGTACAGGATGAAGAACGAGAAGATGCCGATGATCAGCACCGCCAGCGTGATCATCAGCGCGGCGCTCTGGATGAAGAAGTTGGCGATGCCCGCCACCAGCACCAGGATCGCGCCGATGAACATGAACTTCGCCATGTTCGACAGGTCGCGCTTGACGATCGTCGACATCGTGGCCATGCCCAGGAAGATGGCGCCGGTGCCGGCGAAGGCCACCATCACCAGGCTCGCGCCGTTGCCCATGCCGAGCACCACCGCCAGCATGCGCGACAGCATCAACCCCATGAAGAAGGTGAAGCCGAGCAGGATCGGCACTCCCGCGGCCGAGTTCTTGTTCTTCTCGATCGCGAACATGAAGCCATAAGCGCCGACCAGGAAGACGACGAGCCCGATTCCCGGCGTCAGGATCCGGTTGATGCCCAGTGCCATGCCGGCCCAGGCGCCCAGCATGGTCGGCACCATCGACAGCGCCAGCAGCCAATAGGTGTTGCGCAGGACGCGGTTGCGCTCCGCCACCGCCGAGCCGGCGGCGAGGTCGTAGGTTCTGAGGGTCTGATTCATGTCAACTCCAAGGGGGCTGATGCCACATGGGACTCGAAGTGGGATTGTAGGTTCCGGCGGCCGCGACCCCGATGTCCCTACTGGCTCTGGCGTGAACGGCGGCGCGGCGCTATCGTGTCGCCATGAAGACCCGACCCATCCTCACCCATTCCGACTGTGACCGCATCGGAACGGCCGCCGTCGCCGAGGCATCCACGCATGGCTGGGCCGTGACGATCGCGATCGTCGACGACGGCGGGCACCTGCTGTGGCTGCAGCGGCTCGACGACGCGCCGCCGGTGTCGGCGCAGATCGCCCCGGCCAAGGCCCGCACCGCGGCGCTCGGCCGGCGCGAGAGCAAGGTCTACGAGGACATGATCAACCAGGGGCGCCATTCGTTCCTCAGTGCGCCGGCGCTGCAGGGCATGCTGGAAGGCGGCGTGCCGATCCTGGTCGATGGCCAGTGCGTCGGGGCGGTCGGCGTGAGCGGCGTGAAGTCGAACGAGGACGCGCAGGTGGCGCGCGCCGGCATCGCCGCGCTCGTCGGCTGACTGCGTGAGCGAGACGGCCGTCGATATAATGCGCCGCTTCATCCGAATCAGCGCAGCGCCCCAGCAACTCCGGCCACGGTTTCCCCTCGGATCCACCTTCCGCTGAGCCGGCGTCCGCAGAAGCCGGCGGCGCAGCGGCTCGACGAGGTGGGTGCTGGGCGCGCGATCCCCCGGAGCGTCTCTTGCCTCCCAGCCTGCCTCCCGCCCTGCTCGCCCTCGCGGACGGGACGACCTTCATCGGTACCTCGATCGGCGCGCCCGGGCGCACCGTCGGCGAGGTGGTCTTCAATACCGCGCTCACCGGCTACCAGGAGATCCTGACCGACCCGAGCTACTGCCGGCAGATCGTCACGCTGACGTATCCGCACATCGGCAACGTCGGCGTGAACCCGGAGGACGTCGAGGCCTCGAAGGTGCACGCGGCCGGGCTCGTGATCAAGAACCTGCCACCGCGGATCTCGAACTTTCGCGCCACGATGTCGCTCGCGCAGTACCTCGAGCGCGAGGGCACGGTCGCGATCGCCGGCATCGACACCCGACGCCTGACCCGCGTGCTGCGAAGCAAGGGCGCGCAGAACGGGTGCGTCGTCAGCTTCGCCGCCAGCGCGCCGCCGATGCAAGGCGAGATCGACGAGGCCGTCGCCGCGGCTCGCGCCGCGCCGTCGATGACGGGGCTCGACCTCGCGCAGGTCGTCAGCGCGCGCGAGCCCTACGAGTGGACCGAGACCGAGTGGCAGCTCGGCCAGGGCTACGGCCGGCTCGTGGCGCCGCGGCATCACGTGGTGGCCTACGACCTCGGCGTCAAGCGCAACATCCTGCGCATGCTGGCGAGCCGCGGCTGCCGCGTGTCGGTGGTGCCGGCGCAGACCCGGGCCGCCGAGGTGCTGAAGCTCCGACCCGACGGCGTCTTCCTCAGCAACGGCCCGGGCGACCCCGAGCCCTGCGACTACGCGATCGAGGCTGCTCGCGAGGTGATCGCCTCCGGCATGCCGACCTTCGGCATCTGCCTGGGCCACCAGATCCTGGCGCTCGCCTCGGGCGCGAAGACCTTCAAGATGAAGTTCGGCCACCACGGCGCCAACCACCCCGTCAAGGACCTGGACAGCGGCCGCGTCAGCATCACGAGCCAGAACCACGGATTCGCGGTCGACGAGAAGACGCTCCCCTCGAACCTGCGCGCCACCCACGTCAGCTTGTTCGACGCCACGCTGCAGGGGTTGAGCCGCACCGACAGGCCAGCGTTCTGCTTCCAGGGCCATCCGGAGGCGAGCCCGGGCCCGCACGACATCGGCTATCTGTTCGACCACTTCGTGCGCCTGATGGAGGAGCGCTGAGATGCCCAGGCGCACCGACATCCAGAGCATCCTGATCATCGGCGCCGGCCCGATCGTCATCGGCCAGGCCTGCGAGTTCGACTACTCGGGCGCCCAGGCCTGCAAGGCGCTGCGCGACGAGGGCTACCGCGTCGTGCTCGTCAACAGCAACCCGGCGACGATCATGACCGACCCGGAGATGGCCGACGCGACCTACATCGAGCCCATCACCTGGCCGGTGGTCGAGAAGGTCATCGCCAAGGAGCGGCACGCCCGTCCGGACGAGAAGATGGCCGTGCTGCCGACGATGGGCGGGCAGACCGCGCTCAACTGCGCGCTCGACCTGCACAAGCATGGCGTACTCGCGAAACACGGTGTCGAGATGATCGGCGCCAACGAGCACGCCATCGAGAAGGCCGAGGACCGGCTCAAGTTCAAGGACGCGATGACCTCGATCGGCCTCGAGTCGGCCAAGAGCGGGATCGCGCACAGCTGGGAGGAGGCGCAGGCGGTGCGCGAGCGCATCGCGGCCGAGACCGGCGGCGCCGGATTTCCGGCCGTTATCCGCCCGAGCTTCACGCTCGGCGGTACCGGTGGCGGCATCGCCTACAACCCGGAGGAGTTCGAGGAGATCTGCAAGCGCGGGCTCGATCTGTCGCCGACGCACGAGCTGCTGATCGAGGAGAGCCTGATCGGCTGGAAGGAGTTCGAGATGGAGGTGGTCCGCGACCGTGCGGACAACTGCATCATCGTCTGCTCGATCGAGAACCTCGATCCGATGGGCATCCACACCGGCGACTCGATCACCGTGGCGCCTGCGCAGACGCTCACCGACAAGGAGTACCAGGTGATGCGCAACGCCAGCATCGCCATCCTGCGCGAGATCGGCGTCGATACCGGAGGCTCGAACGTGCAGTTCGCGGTCAATCCGGTGAACGGCCGGTTGATCGTGATCGAGATGAACCCGCGCGTCAGCCGCAGCTCGGCACTCGCCTCCAAGGCCACGGGCTTCCCGATCGCCAAGGTGGCGGCCAAGCTGGCGGTGGGCTACACGCTCGACGAGCTGAGGAACGACATCACCGGCGGGGCCACGCCCGCGAGCTTCGAGCCGAGCATCGATTACGTCGTCACCAAGATCCCGCGCTTCGCGTTCGAGAAGTTCCCGGCTGCCGACCCGCACCTGACGACGCAGATGAAGTCGGTGGGCGAGGTGATGGCAATCGGCCGCACCTTCCAGGAGAGCTTCCAGAAGGCGCTGCGCGGCCTCGAGACCGGGATCAGCGGCCTCGACGAGCGCACCTCCTGCAAGGAAGGCGACCGCGACGAGATCGTCGACGAGATCGGCAACGCCGGGCCGGAGCGCATCCTGTACGTGGCCGACGCGTTCCGCATCGGCATGACCTTCGACGAGGTCTTCGAGGAGACCGCGATCGATCCCTGGTTCCTCGCCCAGATCGAGGAGTTGGTCGCGATCGAGAAGCAGCTCTCGGGCCGCACGCTGGCGAGCCTGACCGCGGCCGAGCTGCGCTGGATCAAGCAGAAGGGCTTTGCCGACAAGCGGCTGGCCAGGCTGCTCGACACGAACCAGCATGCCGTGCGCGCCGCGCGCCACGCGCTGGGCGTGCGGCCGGTCTACAAGCGGGTCGACACCTGCGCGGCCGAGTTCGAGACCCAGACCGCCTACATGTACTCGACCTACGACGAGGAGTGCGAGGCCGAGCCGACGACCCGCCGCAAGATCATGGTGCTGGGCGGCGGGCCGAACCGCATCGGCCAGGGCATCGAGTTCGACTACTGCTGCGTGCACGCGGCGCTGGCGATGCGCGAGGACGGGTTCGAGACCATCATGGTCAACTGCAACCCGGAGACCGTCTCGACCGACTACGACACCAGCGACCGCCTGTACTTCGAGCCGGTGACGCTGGAAGACGTGCTCGAGATCGTCGCCAGGGAGCGGCCCGAGGGCGTGATCGTGCAGTACGGCGGGCAGACGCCGCTCAAACTCGCGCTCGACCTCGGCCGCGCCGGCGTGCCGATCATCGGCACCAGCCCCGACAGCATCGACATCGCCGAGGATCGCGAGCGCTTCCAGGGTCTGCTGCACGCGCTGGGCCTTAAGCAGCCGCCCAACCGCACCGCGCGCACCGAGGATCAGGCGCTCGCCCTGGCGCACGAGATCGGCTACCCGCTCGTCGTGCGCCCGAGCTACGTGCTCGGCGGCCGCGCGATGGAGATCGTGCACGGCGACAAGGACCTCGAGCGCTACATGCGCGAGGCGGTGCGTGTCTCGGAGAAGTCACCCGTGCTGCTCGATCGCTTCCTGGACGACGCGATCGAGGTCGACGTCGACTGCATCAGCGACGGCGACGAGGTGATGATCGGCGGCATCATGGAGCACGTCGAGGCCGCCGGCATCCACAGCGGCGATTCCGCCTGCTCGCTGCCGCCCTACACGCTCTCCGCCGCACTGCAAGACGAGATGCGCCGCCAGTCTGCAGCGATGGCCCGGGCGCTCAAGGTCGTGGGCCTGATGAACGTGCAGTTCGCGATCCAGGGCGAAGGTGCGGCCGCCGTCGTCTACGTGCTCGAGGTCAACCCGCGCGCCAGCCGCACGGTGCCCTTCGTCAGCAAGGCGACGGGCCTGCCGCTGGCCAAGATCGCCGCGCGCTGCATGGTCGGACGCAGGCTGTCGGACCAGCGCGGGCCCACCGGCAGGCTGCTGGGCGAGGTCGTTCCACCTTACTTCAGCGTCAAGGAGGCGGTGTTCCCGTTCAACAAGTTCCCGGGTGTCGACCCGATCCTCGGGCCCGAGATGCGCTCGACCGGCGAGGTGATGGGCGTCGGTAAGGCGTTCGGCGAGGCGATGCTGAAGAGCCAGCTTGGCGCCGGCTCCCGCCTGCCCGAGAAGGGCACGGTGGTGATCACGGTCCGGGATGCCGACAAGGCACGCGCGGTGCAGGTCGCGCGCGACTTGCACGCGCTCGGCTATCAGGTGGTGGCCACCAAGGGCACGGCGGCGGCAATCTCGGCAGCAGGGGTTCCGGTCCGGGTCGTGAACAAGGTCAAGGACGGCCGCCCGCATATCGCTGACATGGTCAAGGGGGGCGAGATCCAGCTCGTCTTCACGACCGTCGACGAGACGCGCCAGGCGATCGCCGATTCGCGGCACATTCGCACCGCCGCGCTGGCCAACCGCATCACGTACTACACGACGATGGCGGGCAGCGAGGCGGCGACCGAGGCGCTCGGTGCGCACGGCGATCTGAGCGTCGTGTCGCTGCAGGAACTGCACGCCTCGCTCGGCTGACGCTGGGGCCCGACCTCGGCGGAGGGACTTCGTCGGGTCGTGGCCACCGGACCGGCGCCCGGGGCGGGCGGACGCTAGAATCACGCCCATCTTCCGCCGCAGCGCTCCCATCCAGGATGCTGCGGCGGATTCACTTTGTCCGCCGACCGCGTGCCATGTCCACGATCCCCCTGACCCGGCGCGGAGCCGAACTGCTGAAGGGCGAGCTGCATCGACTCAAGACGGTCGAGCGCCATGCCGTGATCCGGGCGATCGCCGAGGCGCGTGCGCAGGGCGATCTGTCGGAGAACGCCGAGTACGAGGCCGCCAAGGACAAGCAGGGCTTCATCGAAGGGCGCATCAAGGAGCTCGAGGGCAAGCTGGCCGCAGCCAAGGTGATCGATCCGTCCGAGGTCGACGCCGGCGGGCGGGTGGTCTTCGGCGCCACGGTCGACCTGGAGGACGAATCGAGCGGCCACCGGGTGACGTACCAGATCGTGGGCGACGACGAGGCCGACATCAAGCAGGGCCTGGTCTCGATCTCGAGCCCGATCGCACGTGCGCTGATCGGCAAGGAAGCGGGTGACGTGGCCGAGGTGCAGACACCCGGTGGGGTACGGCACTGGGAGATCGTCGACGTCCGTTACGGGTAGGCCGACGATGTCTTTCGAGCGTTGGCACCGCGTGCTGCCGGGTCTGTGGGCCGGTTGGCTGCTGTGCGTCGCGCTATTGGCCACCCCGGCGGCGTTCGACTTGCTGCCGCGCGCCGAGGCAGGGCGGGTGGTGGGGCGCATGCTGGCGCAGGAGGCCTACACCAGCCTGGCGCTCGGCGTGCTGTTCCTCGTGCTCGAGCGCGTCGCGTCGAGGCGCGCTGCACAGGAGCGCCCGGGTTCGCAGTTCGGCAGCGGCATGCTGCTGGCGCTGGGGGCACTGTTCTGCACCGTGGCGGGCTACTTCGGCGTCCTGCCGTACATGCAGGAGGCGCGTGCCGGGCAAGGTAGCCTGTCGTTCGGCCAGCTGCACGCGATCAGCTCCGCGTTCTACTTCGTCAAGGTCGTGCTCGTGCTCGCACTGGCCTGGCGCGCCGCTTCGCCGGCAGGGCCCAATCGGCAGCACGCCGGGCTCGTCAGCCGGGGTTCTTCTTGACGCTGGCCGAGCGCGTGCGGGCGCGCTTGATCTTCCCGCCTGCGGTGACACGCTGGTTGCCCATCACCTTGATCTTCTTCACCACCGGGCGGTGGTTGCCGCTCTTCGAGAACTTCACCAGCTTGACGACCCGCGGGGTACTCCGACGATCCTCGTGCTCGATCACCGTCGCGTCGGGCGGCAACGGACGCCAGAGCACGAAGAGCTTGCCGATGTGCTGCACCGGGGCGGCGCCGAGCTGCTCGGCGAGCGTGGCGAGCATGGTCTCGCGCGCGGCACGGTCGTCCACCATCGCCCGCACCTTGATCAGCCCATGGGCGGCCAGGGCGCGGTCCGCCTCCCGAGCCACGGCGTCGGTGAGCCCGTCGCTGCCGATGGTCACGACGGGGGCGAGGTGATGCGCGTCGGCGCGTTGCGCGCGCCGCTCGGCGGGCGTGAGAACGAGGGCAGGCATCGGCGCATTATCCGCGGCGACCGTCCAGGCCCGTCGCGGGCGGGACGCCGCCCTTCGAGGGGCGCATGAAGGTCCGGAGCCGCAAGGTGGACAAGGCGTGGTTCCACGACCACGTCACCGACCCCTACGTCAAGCTCGCGCAGAAGGAGGGCTACCGCTCGCGCGCCGCGTTCAAGCTCGGCGAGATCGACGAAGCGCTGGGTCTCGTGAGACCGGGCCAGGTGATCGTCGACCTCGGCGCGGCCCCAGGTGCCTGGAGCCAGTACCTGCGCCGGCGGCTCGCCCCCGCAGGCGCCGCGCGGGGGCAGCTCCCCGGCACGATCATCGCGCTCGACCTGCTCGAGTTCGAGCCGATCGAAGGCGTGACCATCCTGCAAGGCGACTTCCGCGACGACGACGTGGCCCTGCGCGTGGCGTCCGAACTCGCCGGCCGGCCGGTCGACCTCGTGGTTTCCGACATGGCCCCGAACCTCTCGGGCATTGCATCGGCCGATGCGGCGCGCATAGCCCACCTGGTCGAGCTGGCCGTCGAGTTCGCGTGTGCCCATCTGCGGCCGAACGGCGCCCTGGTGGCCAAGACCTTCCACGGCAGCGGCTACAGCCAGCAGGTGGAGTTATTCAAGCGGCGCTTCAGGCTCGTCAAGCCGATCAAGCCGCGTGCCTCGCGCGGCAAGTCATCCGAGACCTTTCTGGTCGGCATCGCTCCCCTGGCTTCGCGCCGCGCCTGAAGAACCCCGTTCAAGCCCTTGCCGGCACACGCAATTTCGCACGCGCAGAGAATCCCTTCCTGAGGTGCCCGAGGGGCGGCGCACAGGCTTGAGTCCTCTAGAATCGTCCCCAACTGTCGGTCATTCGGCGGGAGGCCCTCGCGGCCTGCGCTGCAGTTGCATCCGGCGAAGGAGTCACGGTGAACAACCAATGGTTTTCGAAGGTCGCTGTCTGGCTGGTGATCGCGCTCGTGCTTTTCACCGTGTTCAAGCAGTTCGATCGCGGAACCATCCAGGGTCAGCAGATCGGTTACTCCGACTTCCTGGAGGAGGTGCGCGGCAAGCGCATCAAGTCGGTCACGCTGCAAGAGAACCCCGGCGGCGGCACCGAGATCATCGCCCTCACGACCGACGACAAGCGGCTTCGTAGCACCGCGACCTTCCTCGACCGCGGCCTGGTCGGCGACCTTATCGCCAACGGGGTCAAGTTCGACGTCAAGGCGCGCGAGGAGCCCTCGCTGCTGATGAGCATCCTCGTCAGCTGGGGGCCGATGCTGCTGCTGATCGGCGTGTGGATCTACTTCATGCGCCAGATGCAGGGCGGCGGCAAGGGCGGCGCCTTCAGCTTCGGCAAGAGCAAGGCGCGCATGCTCGACGAGAGCAACAACACCACCACCTTCGCCGACGTTGCCGGCTGCGACGAGGCCAAGGAGGAGGTGAAGGAACTCGTCGACTTCCTGAAGGACCCGCAGAAGTTCCAAAAGCTCGGCGGCCGCATCCCGCGTGGGGTGCTGCTGGTCGGCCCCCCGGGCACCGGCAAGACGCTGCTGGCCAAGGCGATCGCCGGCGAGGCCAAGGTGCCGTTCTTCAGCATCAGCGGCTCCGACTTCGTCGAGATGTTCGTCGGCGTGGGCGCGGCGCGGGTGCGCGACATGTTCGAGCAGGCCAAGAAGAGCGCGCCCTGCATCATCTTCATCGACGAGATCGACGCCGTCGGCCGGCACCGCGGCGCGGGCCTGGGCGGCGGCAACGACGAGCGCGAGCAGACGCTCAACCAGATGCTCGTCGAGATGGACGGCTTCGAGACCAACCTCGGCGTCATCGTCATGGCGGCGACCAACCGGCCCGACATCCTCGACCCGGCGCTGCTGCGCCCCGGTCGCTTCGACCGCCAGGTTTTCGTCACGCTGCCCGACGTGCGCGGGCGCGAGCAGATCCTCGGCGTTCACATGCGCAAGGTGCCGACCGGGCAAGACGTGAAGGGCGACATCCTGGCGCGCGGCACTCCGGGCTTCAGTGGCGCCGACCTGGCCAACCTGGTGAACGAGGCGGCGCTTTTCGCTGCGCGCCGCAACGCGCGCGTGGTCGAGATGGTCGACTTCGAGAAGGCCAAGGACAAGATCATGATGGGCCCCGAGCGCAAGTCCATGGTCATGCCCGAGGAGGAGCGCCGCAATACCGCCTATCACGAGGCCGGCCATGCGCTGGTGGCGCGTCTGATGCCCAAGACCGACCCGGTGCACAAGGTCACCGTGATTCCGCGCGGCCGCGCGCTCGGCGTCACGATGCAGCTGCCCGAGGGCGACCGCTACAGCATGGACAAGGAGCGCATGCTCTCGACGATCAGCGTGCTCTTCGGCGGCCGCATCGCCGAGGAGGTGTTCATGAACCAGATGACCACCGGCGCGAGCAACGACTTCGAGCGTGCCACCGGGCTCGCGCGCGACATGGTGATGCGATATGGCATGAGCGACGAACTGGGGCCCATGGTCTATGCCGAGAACGAAGGCGAGGTCTTCCTCGGGCGCAGCATCACCAAGCATGTCAACATGTCCGAGGCGACGATGGTCAAGGTGGACCGCGAGGTGCGGCGCATCATCGACGACCAGTACGGCGTCGCGCGCCGACTGATCGAATCGCACAAGGACAAGATGCACGCGATGGCGCAGGCGCTGCTCGACTGGGAGACGATCGATGCCGAGCAGATCGACGACATCATGGCCGGCAAGGCGCCGCGGCCGCCGAAGGACTGGACCCCGCCGACCTCGCGGCCGAGCGGCCCGACGCCGCCGGTCGATCCTGACGGAGCGCCGGCGGCCGCCTGACCCGGTACCTGGCAAGGAGCGGGGCGCGAGCCCCGCTTCGCGCTTTCCGGAGCGGCCCCGGTCAGGATCCGGCTCCTGTGCTCCCTGGGCGAGAACATTGGCGCAGTGAGGGGCGCCTGCGACCTCGGCCAGCGCCGCATCGCAAACGACAATCACAAGGAGGACGATCCGGCATGAGCAGAACCTACTTCGGCACCGACGGCATCCGTGGCACGGTCGGCAAGCCACCCATCACGCCCGACTTCATGCTCCGCCTGGGCCATGCGGTGGGCCAGGTACTGCGGCAGGGGGCCGGTGCAGGCGAACGCCCGACGGTGCTGATCGGCAAGGACACGCGCATCTCGGGCTACATGCTCGAGTCTTCGCTCGAGGCCGGCTTCGCGTCGGCGGGGGTCGACGTGCTCCTGAGCGGCCCGCTGCCGACGCCGGGGGTGGCGTACCTCACGCGCGCGCTGCGGCTCGACCTCGGCGTCGTCATCAGCGCCTCGCACAATGCGTTTGCCGACAACGGCGTCAAGTTCTTCTCTGCACGCGGCGAGAAGCTGCCCGACGAGTGGGAGCAGGCGGTCGAGGTGGCGCTCGCCGAGGCGCCGCAGTGGGTGAACTCCGCCGGCCTGGGCAAGGCGCGCCGACTCGAGGACGCGCGCGGGCGCTACATCGAGTTCTGCAAGAGCACGGTGCCCCACAGCCTGTCGCTGCGCGGTTTGAAGCTGGTGGTGGACGCCGCCCATGGCGCGGCCTATCACGTGGCGCCGGATGTATTCCACGAGCTCGGCGCCACCGTGGTCGAGATCGGCTGCAGCCCGGACGGCTTCAACATCAACGATGGCGTCGGCGCCACGGCACCGGCCGCGCTCGTGACGGCCGTTGCCGAGCATCGGGCAGACTACGGCATCGCCCTCGATGGCGATGCCGACCGGCTGCAGATGGTCGACGCCGCGGGGCGCCTGTTCAACGGCGACGAGCTGCTCTACGTCATGACGGCCGATCGCCTGGCCAGGCGCGAGCCGATATCCGGCGTGGTGGGCACGCTGATGACCAACATGGCGGTCGAGGTGGCTCTGCGCCGCCTCGGCGTCGGCCTGGTCCGCACCCAGGTTGGCGACCGGTATGTGCTGGAGGAACTCGCCGCTCGCGGCTGGCAGCTCGGCGGCGAGAGCTCGGGTCACCTGCTGGCGCTCGACCGCCACACCACCGGCGACGGCATCGTGAGCGCGTTGCAGATCCTGCAGGCAGTCAGGAGCCAGGGGCGCAGCCTGGCCGCGTTGCTGGAGGGCGTGTCGCTGTTTCCGCAAACGATGATCAACGTCCGGCTGGGCGAGGGCAGCGACTGGAAGCGCAATGCCCGCCTGACTGCGGAGCAGGACCGCGCCGGCCGCGAGCTGGGCGAACGCGGGCGCATCCTGATCCGCGCCTCCGGCACCGAGCCGGTATTGCGCGTGATGGTCGAGGCCATCGACCACGATCTGGGCCGGCGCACCGCCGAGCAACTGGCCGCCGCGGCCACCACGACGGGTTAGGCCGACGGCTCCGAGGCCGGCGGCGCGCGAGTCCGGCACTAGCGCCGGGCGCGGTTGCGGGTTTCACGGCGATGTCATGGGCGCTGCAGACACTCTACGGGTTTTCAACCCGAAGGTGTTCCCAGGAAGCCACCTTCGCGCCCTTGGTCGTCGTCACCGTGAGGGATGCACCCTGAATGCGAAAGGCGAGGGCCGCATCGCGCTCGACAAGGGTGGCATGAGCCAAGCCAAAGGCCGCAAGAGAGCGGGTTGACCTTGCGCGATCGCCCCTGCAGGGCCGGGCCGTCATCAACCCACTCGTGGTCGTCACGGTGCCGTCATCCGACGCGTCTAACCTGTCACCCTCATCAGAATCCCCTCACGAATTCCGTTGGAGTCCCATGATGCGAGATCTCGTCGCTACTATCGTGTCCGTCGCGGCTTTGGCCGCCGCCGGCGCCGCCACTGCCCAGTCCGTCAAGATCGACGGCTCGAGTACCGTCTTCCCGGTCACCGAGGCGGTGGCCGAGGAGTTCCAGAAGGCCAATCGCGGCGTGAAGGTCACGGTGGGCATCAGTCGCACGGGCGGCGGCTTCAAGAAGTTCTGCCGCGGCGAGACCGACATCTCGAATGCCTCGCGCCCGATCCTGGCCGCCGAGATGAAGGACTGCCGCGAAAACGGCGTGCAGTTCATCGAGTTGCCGGTGGCCTTCGACGCACTGACGGTGGTGGTCCACAAGGACAACCCGCTGAAGGAAATCGCCATCGACGACCTGAAGAAGATGTGGGAGCCCGGCGCCCAGGGCAAGGTGATGCGCTGGAAGGATGCCAACCCCGCGTTCCCCGACCAGCCGCTGACGCTGTTCGGCCCGGGTGCCGATTCGGGCACCTTCGACTACTTCACCGAGGCCGTCACCGGCAAGAGCAAGTCCAGCCGCGGCGACTTCACCGCGAGCGAGGACGACAACGTCATCGTGATGGGCGTCAGCCGCAACAAGAACGCGCTGGGCTTCTTCGGCTATGCCTATTACGAGGAGAACAAGGACAAGATCAAGGGCCTGCCGATCAGCTGGAAGGGGGGGAAGGCGGTCGAGCCGAGCGCCGGTCATGTGCTCGACGGCACCTACCAGCCGCTGTCGCGCCCGATCTTCATCTATGTCAACGCGAAGTCGCTGGCCAGGCCCGAGGTCAGGTCGTTTGTCGAGTTCTTCATGAAGCACGCGCCCAAGCTGGTGGCGGAGGTGAAGTACGTGCCGCTGCCGGCCAAGGCCTACGAGTAAAACCTGTCCGCGGTGCAGAAGGGCCGCTTGGGTACCAAGATGGGCGGCGAAAACAAGGTCGGCCTGACGATCGAGCAGTTGATGTCGCTCGAAGCCAAGCAGTAAGGCGCCTGCCCTGCCGCCGCCTCTTCCTGGCGGCGTCTGCCAGCCCGCCCCGCCGCCCTCCGGGTGGTTGCGGGGCGGTGCTGCGATGACGGTCGAGCGCGGCACCTGTGCCCGACCTCATCCACGGCCCCATCCGGAACGAACGCCACGGAGGCGCTTTGGCTGTGATTTCCTACCCCGCCACGGTCGGCACTACAGTCGACCCCATGCGGCTCAAGCACAAGGTGACCCGCCACCTCAAAGAGCGGTTCATCGAACTCACGCTGATGGCTTGCGGACTGGTAGCGGTGTTCACCACCGCGGCCATCACGGCCATCCTGGTCTACGAGTCGATCGGCTTCTTCGCCTTCGTCTCGGTGTGGGACTTCATCACCGGCACGGTCTGGACGCCGCTGTTCGAGAACCCGCAGTACGGCATCCTGCCGCTGGTCTCGGGCACGCTGACGATCACCGCGATCGCGATGCTGGTGGCGGTGCCGATGGGCACCGTCATCGCCATCTACCTCTCGGAGTTCGCGCCGCACAAGGCGCGCGAGGTGATCAAGCCCGCGCTGGAGCTCATCCAGGCTGTACCCACGATCGTCTTCGGCTACTTCGCGCTGCTGTTCGTGACGCCGATGCTGCAGGCGACGATTCTGCCCGACCTGCCGGGCTTCAACATGCTGGTGCCGGGCCTCGTCATCGGCGTGATGACAGTCCCGACCATCGCCTCGCTGTCCGAGGATGCGATGCGCGCGGTGCCGATGGCCATGCGTGAGGCGGCCTATGCCCTGGGCAGCAACAAGATGCAGGTCTCGATCAAGGTCGTGATGCCGGCGGCGGTGTCGGGCGTGGTGGCCGCGTACGTGCTGGCGGCGGCGCGCGCCATCGGCGAGACGATGATCGTGGCCATCGCGGCAGGGCAGAACGCCAATTTCAGCTTCAACCCGATGGAAGCGGCCGCCACGCTCACCGCCTACATCGCCCAGGTGAGCATGGGCGACCTCGAGCATGGTTCGGTCGGCTACCGCAGCATCTTCGCCGCCGGGCTGATGCTGCTGTTGATGACCCTGGTGCTCAATCTCGCAGGGCACTTCCTGCGGCGGCGCTACCGCAAGGCCTACTGAGCATGAATACCGTGGCTTCCCGAATACCCGCAGCCCGCGAGAAGGAACTGGCCGCCCTGCGCAAGCTGATCGCCGCCGGCGTGCGGAACCAGAAGATCTTCGCCGCCGTCGGCGTGCTCTTCACCGCCTTTGCCGTGCTGGTGCTGCTCGCCGCGTTCCTCGATCTGCTCATCGACGGCCTGCCGCGGCTGTCGTGGGACTTTCTCACCAGCTTCCCGTCGCGCAAGGCGTCGCAGGCGGGCATCCTCTCGGCCTGGGTGGGCAGCGCGCTCGTCATGCTCGTGACGATGTTCGCCGCGGTGCCGATCGGCATCGGCGCCGCGGTGTACCTCGAGGAGTACGCGCGCAAGAACTGGTTCACCGACCTGATCGAGATCAACGTCACCAACCTCGCCGGCGTGCCGTCGATCGTCTACGGCCTGCTGGCACTGGGCTTGTTCGTCTACCAGTTCGGCTTCGGCGAGAGCATCCTGACTGCGGGCCTGACGCTGGCGCTGCTGATCCTGCCGATCGTCATCGTCTCGTCGCGCGAGGCGCTGCGCGCGGTGCCGATCCACATCCGCGAGGCGGCCTACGGCGTGGGTGCGACGCGCTGGCAACTGGTCAGCGACCACCTGCTGCCGTACTCGCGCGGCGGCATGATGACCGGCGTGATCCTCGGCATGGCCGAGGCCATCGGCCAGACGGCACCGATCATCACGATCGGCGCGCTGACCTTCATCGCGTTCCTGCCGCCGATGCCGGTGACGGGCGAGTTCCCGTTCCTCAGCCTGCAGTGGATCTGGTCGGAGTTCACCGTGCTGCCGATCCAGATGTACAACTGGGTGTCGCGGCCGGATCGGGCGTTCCAGGTCAACGCCGCGGCGGCGGGCGTGATCCTGCTGGCCATGACGCTGCTTATGAACGGCCTGGCCATCTACCTCCGCTACCAGGTGCGAAAGAAGATCAAATGGTGACCGCTACGCTCGAACGCCCGGCCGAGAAGCCGGCAGGGCAGAACAAGGCGGAGGTGCGCAACCTCAGCTTCTACTACGGCGACTTCAAGAGCCTGAAGGGCGTCTCGATGCCGATCGAGGAGCACAAGGTCACCGCGCTCATCGGGCCGAGCGGCTGCGGCAAGAGCACGCTGCTGCGCTGCTTCAACCGCATGCACGACCTGTACCCGGGCAACCGCTACGAAGGCGAGATCAACCTCAAGCCCGACAACGTCAACATCCTGGCCAGCGACGTGGACCCGATCGAGGTGCGCATGCGCATCGGCATGGTGTTCCAGAAGCCCAACCCGTTCCCGAAGTCGATCTACGAGAACGTGGCCTACGGGCTGCGGGTGCGCGGCATGCGCAGCAGGTCGGAACTGGATGACCGGGTGGAGAGTGCGCTGAAGGGCGCGGCGCTGTGGGACGAGGTGAAGGACCGCCTCGAAGAAGTGGCCTTCAACATGAGCGGCGGCCAGCAGCAGCGCCTGTGCATCGCCCGCGCCCTGGCGACCGATCCCGAGTTGATGCTCTTCGACGAGCCGACCTCGGCGCTCGACCCGATCGCCACCGGCGCCATCGAGGAGCTGATCCAGGTGATCCGATCGAAGGTGACGGTCCTGATCGTCACCCACAACATGCAGCAGGCCGCCCGCGTCTCCGACTACACGGCCTACATGTACCTCGGCGAGCTGATGGAGTACGGCGACACTAAGCAGGTCTTCCTCAAGCCCAAGCGCAAGGAAACCGAGGACTACATCACCGGCCGCTTCGGCTGAGCCCCGGGGAGCACAACGATGAGTGACAAGCACCTGTCCACCCAGTTCGACACCGAGCTCGCCGGCGTGTCCAGTCGGGTCCTCGAGATGGGCGGCCTGGTCGAGGCCCAAGTCGGCCAGGCGATGTACGCGCTGGCGCACCTCAGCACCGAGACCGCGAGCCAGGTCCTGCAGCTGGAGGACCGCGTCAACCAGCTCGAGGTGGAGATCGACTCCGACCTGACGGCGATCATCGCGCGCCGCCAGCCGACCGCGCGCGACCTGCGGCTGCTGATCGCGGTCAGCAAGTCGATCGCCAACCTCGAGCGCGCCGGCGACGAGGCGGCGCGCGTCGCGCGCACCGTGCAGCGGCTGATCAATACCGGTGTCTCTAGCCGCCTGCGGCTGCCGCTCGCCGACCTCGCCTTCGCCTCCGACCTGGCGGTGGCGCAGCTGCACAAGTCGCTGGACGCGTTCGCCCGGCTGGATGCGGTGCGTGCGCTCGAGGTGCTGAAGCAGGACGACGAGATCGACCAGGAGTTCGAGGGCCTGCTGCGCAAGCTGATCACCTTCATGATGGAAGACCCGCGGACGATTTCCTCGAGCATCGACCTCGTGTTCGTCGCGAAGGCGATCGAGCGCATCGGCGACCACGCCAAGAACCTGGCCGAGGCGGTGATCTACGTCGTCAAAGGGACCGACGTCCGGCACATCACGGTCGCGAACGTCGAGAACGTCGTGCGCTGAGCGGGAAGGGAACGCCGTGGCTTCGGTGCTGGTGGTCGAGGACGAGTCCGCGATCGCCGAACTCATTGCGTTGCACTTGCGCCACTCGGGCTTCGAGGTCGTGCGTGCGCGCGACGCCGACGAGGCGCAGGCTGCCGTCAACCGCGTCCTGCCCGACCTGGTGCTGCTCGACTGGATGCTGCCCGGCGAGAGCGGCCTCGCACTCGCGCGGCGTTGGCGCGGCCAGACGCGCACGCGCGAGATGCCGATCATCATGCTGACGGCGCGCGTGGAGGAGGCGGACAAGGTCGCCGGGCTCGACGTCGGCGCCGACGATTACCTGACCAAGCCCTTCTCGCCCAAGGAGCTGATGGCGCGCGTGCGCGCGGTGCTGCGTCGCCGCGCCCCCGAGGCGCTCGACTCGGCGGTCGAGATCGGAGGGCTGCGGCTCGACCCGGCCACGCGCCGCGTGACGCGCGAGGTGGATGGTGTGCCACGCGACGTGAAGGTC
>WBZP01002567.1_pt1 | contig 20733 bp, 18 predicted proteins | sample 5204301 | NCBI WGS metagenome assembly WBZP01 (sample SAMN12412401, study PRJNA552823) | activated sludge metagenome | isolation source: activated sludge from nitrification reactor of wastewater treatment plant... | place: USA: Pennsylvania | collected 2017
CCGGCGGTCAGCGCATTGGCCGTCATGAACGTTCCGTCTCCACCACCGATTCGGAAGACCACCGATTGGTTGGCATTGCCGCTGTTGGCAGAAACCAGATCAACCTTGCCATCTTTGTTCAGGTCCACGGCCAGCACTTGGCGAGGGAAGGTTCCCATCATCACGGAAGTGGGAACAGAGTATTGAAGTCCGTTCGTCAAAAACGAGATCAGATCAGCGCGGTCTGCTGACTTGCCATCGGGATTGGTCACCACAATGGGAACCTGTCCGCAGGTCGCTACTTTGAGAGGGCTCTTGCACTGAATGGTCGTCGAAGAGATCACCGTCACATCTTGGGCTGGAACTCCAGCAATGGTCACGGTAGCGCCGGTTTGAAAGCCGGTTCCGGTCAGCGTGATCGTGGTTCCTCCCGAATTCTTCATCTGCTTTGGGAGTGCATCCGTCACCGACAGCGTTTCCACGACCGGCGGTTGCTGCATATCTCCCCCTGTGCTGCCAGGATCACAGCGCGTCGTGAGAGTGGCAGTGAGCAAAGCGGCTGAAATCCATACAAGTCGGTTGCGTACCTTCATATAAGTGTCTCCTGCGGTGATGGAATGAATGCCTGAACAGCTACGTAATCGCATAGAACCCGTGCTCGATTTGGAGCCGTAGGACCGACGAGATCGTACCATGGAGGTGCGGATCGGATATCTTGGTTTCCAGTGCTTCCAGTTGCTGTGCTGATTGACAGACCAGGCAAAGAGGAACAACCGATGACAGAGCGAGACCCCCGGCCTCAGTGGACGATTGATCGAGAGCATGACGCGCTGCTCATCATCGACCTGCAGCCCGACTTTATGCCAGGAGGCCCATTGGCGGTGACGGATGGTGACGAGATCGTGGCTGGCATCGCGGCACTTCTGTCGCGCTTTTCGCTGGTAGTCGCTACCCAGGACTGGCATCCCCCATCGCACATCAGCTTCGCCGCGCAGCATGGTAAGCCTCCGTATTCGACCATCCCCCTTTACGGTGGCGAGCAGACCTTGTGGCCGGAGCACTGTGTGCAGGGGACCAAAGGGGCGGCACTGCATCAGGCACTTCCGCAGGACAGAATCGGACTGATTCTGCGCAAAGGAGCCCATTCCCACATCGATTCCTACAGCGCCTTTCGGGAGAACTTGGGACCGGATGGCCAGCGTCAGACCACAGGTCTTGGTGCACTCCTTTGCGCACGCGGAGTGCGGCGGATCTTTGTCTGTGGATTGGCTCGTGATTTTTGTGTGGGCTGGTCAGCGATTGACGCAACAGCAGAAGGCTTCCAGGCAGTGGTCTTGGATGACTTGACCCGTGCAGTGTTTCCTGACCGAGCCGCAGAAACAGACGAGATTTTCGCGAAAGCCGCTGTCGTACACGGACCGAGCGGCCAACTGGTTGGGGGGACGCTGTGAGCGCAGAGACTCTATCGATCGATGTTTATCAGTTGACGACCCTCATTGCGCACGCGGCAGATGGCCGGCTGGATGACGGCCCCCTATCGATGAGCTTCTTCTTTCGTAAGCTCCCCAAGCAACGGAACTACGTCGTAAGCTGCGGACTGCGGAGCATTGTCGAATACTGTCATGCGGTTCGCTTTTCATCAGAAGAGTTGATGGTACTGCGTGCTCATCCAATCTTAGGACCAGCACTGAAGACGGAGCCCGGACAGAGAGTACTAGCTGCGCTGCAATCGATCGATGGTTTTGAAGGGGAGATCGATGCTGCGCCCGAGGGAACGCTCGCCTTTGCGGGACCAGCACTGCGGGAAGATGGGAGTCCTTTGCAGGTGGCTGGGATTCCGCTCACGGCGTACACTCCACTGCTGCAAGTGCGGGCAAGTTTACCGCTGTGCAAGCTGATCGAGACGCCATGGCTGTCTCGGATCAACTTCCTGTCTATGGTTGCATCGAAAGCGGCGCGAGTGGTGTCGGCTGCACAGTATGACGGAGTCGATCGTCCGGTGATCGAATTTGGTCAGCGCAGAACCCATCCTCAGGCCGCGATCGATGCTGCCTATGCTGCGTATATCGCAGGCTGCGCAGCGACGAGCAATTTGGCGGCTACGTACCGCTATGGGATTCCCTCGATTGGCACCATGGATCACTTTGCGGTGCAGGCTTGTGAGCGATTGCAGACTCCGGTGGCAGAGACCGAGCTGCACTTCTTCCAGCGATTCTGTGAGCTATTTCCTGGCAACGCGACGCTTTTGGTCGATACCTACGATACGTGGCGCGGTATCGAGAATGCAGTCCGTGCAACAGGTGGAAAATTGTCAGGAGTCCGGCTCGATTCGGGAGTGACCCCGGAGTCCGTTCGCAGAGCCCGCAAACTGCTCGATGACCTGGGTGCGCCGCACGCCAAGCTGTTTTTGTCGGATGGTCTGGATGAGTTCCGCGTTCGTGAGCTTGCTGCTGCTGGAGGTGATGGCTTTGGGGTGGGTGAGAACATCACCTGTTCCCCAGATGCAGCGACAGGAATTGGCGCGGTGGGAAAGCTGGTACAAAATGCAACGGGAAAGCTCACCATGAAGCTGGCGCGTGGCTCTGGAAAGGCCACTCTGCCGGGAAGACTTCAGGTGTATCGCTTTGCGGATCACGATCTGCTCACCCTTCATGATGAGCCCATGCCGGTTTCTGGAAGACCACTTCTGCAACCACTGTGGCGTGGCAAAGAGCTGGTCACAGAGCTTCCGAGTCCGAGTCAAACGCAGGACTATGTGACCCAGCAGCGGGCCGCACTTCCGCCTCATCTGCGCAAGTTGGAGCTAGCCAGCGCAGGGAATGATGGTGGTCCTTGGCCGATCCTGCTGTCGAAACGGCTCGTTCATGTGATAGAGGAATTGGTCTCGGCGATGTAGTGGTTGGATGCGTTCTGAAGACATCGGTTGAAAAGCAGTGGGAGATCGAATGCGTTTGTTGCGACTGGGCCTAGCCAACGTCAATACCACCGTCGGTGCCACCGACTCCAATGTCGAGCGAGCGATCGTTGCTTGTCGAAAGCTTTACGCGGAAGGAGTGACCGTCGCTGCTCTACCAGAGCAGGTGCTTGGCGGCTATCCGCCCGAGGATCTTCTGCTGTGGCCGGGCTTTGTGTCTGCGCAATCGGTCGCGCTGCATAAGCTGGCGCAGGCTACGCAAGAACTACCGATGGCGATTGTTTGTGGCGTACTCGTCCAAGCGCTCGAACAGATCTACAACTGCGCTGCGTTCCTGTTCAAAGGGACAGTCTTCGGAGTCGTGCCCAAAGAGAAGCTTCCCCTCTACAACGTGTTTTACGAAGCGCGTACCCTGTCGCGAGGATTCCCCGGACTCTACGCGGAGGTGAACCTTGGGCCTTGCGGCAAGGTTCCGTTTGGTGATCTGCTCTTCGACTGTGACTTCGGTCGAGTGGCGCTGGAGGTCTGTGAAGACATCTGGTCTCCGGATGGGCCGATGCGTCGTCGTAGCTATCAAGGGGCAGAGCTTGTCATCAACCTGTCCGCATCCCCGTTTCGCATCGGCGTGCAAGCGACCCGTCGCGAGATGGTGTCAACCCGAGCCAGCGATAACAACGTTACCGTGGTCTATGTGAATGCAGTCGGTGCCAATGACGGTTTGATCTTCGACGGCGGCGGATTTGTTTCCCAAAACGGCCGCTTGGTTCATGATTCGCCGCGTTTTGTGGAGGGAGTCACTTCTGTGACGGTCGATCTGCGTCGCACCACGCGACTTCGATCTGAAAATACTACTTGGCGTATGGATCGGGAAGAGTTCCTGTCTCGGACGACTTTGAACAACGGAGCCAGTCACGGCAAGCTCCATGACTCCTCGACTTGTGGTGCTCATGTGATCGAGGTGGGCAGAGTCACAGAGTCTTCCCAAAAATTGTCATATCCGACCCCTCCGCATCGTAATTTCTTTCTACCAACACCGACGGTACAACTCGATCCTCGGCGGTTTTTTTGCGAGGAACTACTCGATGCGATGGCCATGGGCGTCGGTGACTATTTTGAAAAGACCGGTGCCTTCAAACAGATTGGTGTCGCGCTGTCTGGGGGTCGCGATAGCTTGCTGTGTTTGCTCATCGCGTATCGCTATGTGAGTCGCAAGTATCGCCACTTGGGAACCGATGGGGTGGCAGCCAAAGTCAAAGAGATGCTGCGGGCCTTTTACATGCCAACGCGGTACTCCTCCCATGAAACCTGCGGTGCCGCAGAGGTCGCAGCGACAGAGCTTGGGATTCCGTTTGTGATTCTGTCGATCGAAGAGGCGTTCGAGCGCGAGGTCGAAGCCACGAAGAAGATGCTCCATCCCGGAGAGGAATTGACGGCACTGACGGTACAGAACATTCAAGCGCGACTGCGGGCAGAGCGGATGTGGAACTGGTCGAACGCGGTGTCGGGACTGTTCCTTCAGACCGGGAACATGAGCGAAAAGGCGGCGGGCTATACCACGATCGGTGGCGACCTGATGGGTTGTTTGGCGGTGATTGCGAACCTTCCCAAGACAGTCGTGAACTATCTGCTCGACTATCTGCTCGAAACAGAGAAGCTTATCGGAATTCAGCAGACCATTGCGATTCCAGCGACGGCGGAGCTGGCTCCCAACCAACAGGATGAGCGCGACCTGATGCCGTTTCCGGTGCTGGACGCCTGCATTGCGCTGCACGCTGCGGAAAAACTCGATGCGGCCGAGCTTGCGGACGTACTGCGCGATATGTTTCCAGAGATTCCCGAAGCGACGCTGCGCGGTTGGTCTAATAAGTTCACGGGTCTGTTCGCTCGTGCGATCTACAAGTGGGTGCAGGCTCCACTGTCTCTGCACCTGGGCAACTTGGATTTGGAACGAGAGCGCTCGCTACAGCTTCCCGTGGTGACCCGCAGTGAGTGGCAGAAGCGCGCCTGAGCGGTCAATCCGGTTTGGACGCGGATTCCTGAAGTAGCAGGCCGCTGTAGGACTCGCTATCTGAGCGCTCATGGAATGGGACCGTTCCGAGCGTAAACAGGGAAAGTCCCAGCATGATCGCGTTCTCTCCAGCGTGACTACTGTACTGATGTTCAATACATCGTGACAGCCCCGGAAGCTGTCTTTTCTCGTCGAGGGGTGCCTCGTTGCACAGACACTCTCCTTCCACCGCCAGAATCCGCAGCAGACACGGATACAGCTTTTCCCCTGTGGGAGCTGGCGAGTCGACTTTGGACAGAATCGGGTACCACCACTTGCGATCGAATGCATCAGACCCCGAGGTGGGTACTAGGAACGTCTCGCTAGCCATCATTACGGCAGAGTAGGTGCGAAGCTGGTCGCCACTTTTGTCTGCGTAGGGATTGCTTACGACAATCTCGAAGATTCGCAGTCCATCTTCAATCCTCGACCGAGAGACTCGCACGGTAGCCAGAGGAGGCGAAGCAGGTGTGTTCTTCAAGAACTGCTGAAGGAGTTGCAGTTTTTTTCGGACCGGACCGCTGCGGCGATACGTCCAGAAGTCGCCCACTCGTAGCGGAAACAGCGGATTCCCACTCTCTTTTTCTGCATCTACATGGAAGACCGTATCGACGGTAAAGCGCACCGGGTCGGTCCGTGTCATCCGAAACGGAAACTCGTTGTCGCCTTTGTGCTCGGCAGTGTAGGTGTCACTTGGGAGCTTCCAGTCCTCCAAATCGGACGGTGCAATCCGTCGCGGAGTCGCAGCACGAAACCAGTGAGTCTCGAATGAACCAACGTAGCGACCGCCGCTCGGTTTGATCGAAAACGGATGGCCGACCTGAACCGCATGATGGACGGGAAACTCCAGCGAGGGCACGTGGCCAAACTGCGCAAACTTGGTGATGGTGTGCATGCCTACGCTGAGGCTCCACCACCACATCGCGGCGATGGCGAGGCTTGCGCCGATGCGCCACCACATCGCCTGCACTTGCTCGACAAATGGCTTTTTCTGAAGGTCGGTCGGTCGAGTTGTCAGAAACGCCACCACCGCCACTGCGCAAAGCCCACTCATCAGCGCAAAGAGATTCTGGAACGGCCGGAAGTCCGATGCGTACAGGTTGAAAAGGTGTCCTTCGCTGTCGCAAAGCTGGAACAGTCGGCGCTCGCTCTTGAGGTACAGGCCACCCCAGAACAGTACGAGGCTGCTCCCCAGCGCGGTGATGCCGAGCGACTTGGCCGTGAACTGCCGCACCAACGCTCCGAGCGCCAGGATGGCCAAAAGACCAACCAGCAGGATCTTTTGCGTGACTCCATTCAGTGCGCTTAGGTCCAGTGTGTACGTGTGGCCAAACGCACGGACCACCGTCTCACCGAACGTCTTAAGCAGCGGAAACATGACCTCGCCCGGGCTAGTCCTCGGCTTTGGCCGGGAGCTGTTTGGCCTTCATGGCGGCCAGGCGCGCTTCGATGTCGTTTTCTTTGCTATTACCGGCGGGCCCGAGCAGTCGATTGAATCGTTCCTCGGTGGCTCGATCCCGCTCGTCTTGGCGTTGTGCGCCCAGCTCGGGGTTTAGCTCCGCCATCACGGCGGCTTGCTCCTCTTGGGTCTCGATCTCTGCGACCAGGCGATTGAAGCGATCCATCGCCGTGCCTTCGCTGCTACTCGCCTGTTTGGCCGAGCGCGCCCGCGACTTGAGCACTTCCTTGCGGCTCTTGATCTCGACGAGCTTTTGATCGCCGCTCTTCAGATCCTCGCTGAGCTTTTGAACATGCCGGGACTGTTCGGCATGCACGCGCTCTGCCGCTTCGAGCTTGGCTTCGGCTTCGACGCGGCGACGGAGCGCTTCTTTGGCCAGATCGTCGTCCCCGGCTTTGACCGCACGCTCGGCGTGGTCTTGCCACTTTTGAACGTTGCGGTATTCCTCATCGACTTTTTTCTGCGCGAGCTTCTCTTGGACAAGCTGGTCGCGTAAAGTGACGCGCAGTTGTTTCAGCTCGTCCTCCATTTCCTCGATGAGTAGGTCTATTTCCTTCGCCGGATCGGACAGCTTATCGACGGCAGAGTTGAGGTTTGACTTAATTAAGTTCCCCAACCGACTGAGGATGGACATGTTTCGCAGTGTAGCAAAGCTCCTCCCTGACCACGACCCAAAGGACTAACCAAAGGACTAGATGATGAACCTCAAGCCACTTGCCCTCTCGCTACTTCTCCTTGCACCGGCTTGTGCCAAAAATGCCTCCAAGAACCTGGCGGCATCCTCGATCTCTGGCGACACCGTCGTCGCGGTCATCGGCAGCCAGCAGATCACCATGGCCGAGCTCGACAAGGCGGCAGGTCGCGAGCTGTTTGAGGTGCGGGAGCGAGCGCTCGACAACCTGATCAATGAACGCGTCATCAAGGTGGCCGCTCAGAAGGCTGGGCTCGATGAGGAAGGCTTCCTCAAGCAGCAGGTCGAAAAGCGCGTCCCGGAAGTTACGGTCGACGAAGCGCATAAGTTCTACGACGAAAACAAGGCTCGCCTGCCACCGCAGATTGCCAACCAGCCGTTTGAGCAAGTGCAGGACATGATCGTGAAGGGCCTGACTGGCCAGAACCGCCAGAAGGCCGTCGGTGACGTGATCGAAGAGATCAAGTCGAAGGCTGGCGTCAAGGTTATGCTGTCGGCCCCGAAGGTGCAGGTTGCCACCGACGGTCCGGCGAAGGGCCCGAAGACCGCCAAGGTCACCATCGTCGAGTTTTCCGACTTCCAGTGTCCGTTCTGTTCGAAGGGCAAGAAGGTCATGGAAGAAGTCGTCGCCAAGTATGGTGACAAGGTCCGCGTCGTGTTCCGCGACTTCCCGCTCGGTTTCCACGACAAGGCCCAAAAGGCCGCCGAAGCCGGTCAGTGCGCCAACGACCAGGGCAAGTTCTGGGAGATGCACGACTGGATGTTCGACAACCAGAGCAGCCTCGATGAAGCGTCGCTCAAGGCCGCTGCACGCAAGATCGGTGTCGACGGCGACAAGTTTGACCAGTGCCTCACCAGCAGCAAGCACGCCGCCGCCGTTCAGAAGAACATGAAGGAAGGCGGAGAGGCTGGCGTCAAGGGTACCCCGGCATTCTTCGTCAACGGTGTCTTCATCAGCGGCGCTCAGCCGTTCGAGAAGTTCAAGACCGAGATCGACCGCGCACTCGCCGAGTAGCTTGTCCGCGCCGCCCCAGTTTCGCGGCCCCCACCTCCCAAAAAGCAATGGAAATTTACCCGGCGGTCGGATAACGTCGCCGAAGGTATCGCTTCGCTCGGTTTGAAATGGCTGAGAAACCCAGTTCCGATTCCCCAGCTCCAGTGACCGGTTCCGACAAAGACCCGCCGCTGGTTACGTCCTTAGAGCCCGGCGCGCCGATACATCCCGATGCGGTTGACCCTGAGCTAATCAACCTCAAGGTTCCACCGCAGCGTCGACATCCACTGGTCGCGGTGGCGGTGCTGGTGGTGTCGCTGCTCCTTCTCTATAAGATGCGCGCTGACATTTCCTATGCGCTGCTGCCCGATCAGCCGGTCTCACTTGGTGCGGTCGATTCAGCGGCGGTGGCCAAGCTGGCGGGGCAGGGCGATAAGTTTGTGCGCATCGCGGGACTGCCCGATCACCGAAACTCGGTGGCGTATGACCCCAAAGGTGGGCGTGGTCGGGTGCAGGTGTTTCGGGTGCTGGGGACGGCGTCGAAGCTCTTGGTTGCTCGCAAAGTCACCCTGACGGCGGAGGTCTCGAACGATTTTGTTGGTCGGCTGCGTCCGATCTCCGAGGTCTGGTTTGCCGAGGCGCTGCGCTCGTACTTCAAGCAGACCCAGGCGCTGCGGGCGATTGATCTCGACAAGCTCAAGACCGCCGCCACTGGAAAACTCTCGCTGCCGCTGAGCACGCTCGATCGCTCGGGCCAGCCGCTGACGGTGAGCAAGGATCAAGAGCTGCTCATCGACGTGCTCTTTGATGAGGACGTGCGGGTGCTGCTCTCGAAGGAAAAGTTTCCGTCCGAGCAAGATGCTCGTTACGAGGTCGAGCGACTCGGTCTGCCGCACGGTCCGGGGATCGAGACGCGGGATGGCTTCGGGTATGTGCTGCGGCTGCCGCCGAAGGGTCCGGAGCGTCAGAAGGTGCTGGCCCAGATTGACTCGCTGGGCATTTGGCTGTGGCACCGCATCGAGACGTATCGCATTCCGAGCGCTCTGTTGTCGGTGACAGCGGCGGGCCTCGAACTACCTGGTCCCGACTCACTGCAGCAGCCGGTTCGCTATCGAGCACCGCTGTTGGCAGCGCCGCCGCCACCCGTTGAGCCAACGGTGCCAAATGGTCCGTCCCCAGCGGCTGCGGTGGGTACGACGGCCAGTGCCGCTCCAACGACGGCTTCGGCGGCTGACAACAAGCTACTTACGGCAATCCGAGAGCCGCTGACCGTGCTGTCGTGGAACGAAGTGCAGGCCGTTCAAGTGAGCGAGCCACTGACGGTTCCCGAGGACGCGTTCGTGCTGTTTGATGGTGAGACGCCCAAGCAAGTGCAGTGGGCTCCGCCGATTGCCGGGCTGCTCGCACTGTTCATCCTGCTCAACATCTACTATTTGATTCGGCTGCGCACGCGGCCCGAAGACAACGGCTAGCCAAAGGGGCGGGTACTACTGCGCTTTACCTTGAAGGTGGCGCTTCACGTCTTCTAGGTGACGGCCCACCATCAGCTCGTGGTTGAACACCGCTTCGATGCGACCATCGGGACCGACCACGTAGGTGACGCGCTTGGTGATGCCAAGAAGCGGCCACATGACGTCGAAGCTCTTGCCAATGTGCTTGGTGGAGTCGCCGATCATCGGGAACGACACACCCTCGCGGTTCGCGAACTCGCACTGCTTGTCGTTGGAATCGACGGATACGCCAATGACCTCGGCACCGAGCGCCGAGATTTCGGTGTAGTGGTCGCGAAACAGACGCGTCTCGATGGTGCAGCCGGTGGTCATGGCTTTCGGAAAGAAAAACATCACCACACGCTTGCCGCGTAGCTCGGAGAGCTTGACCGTCTTGCCGCTGGTCGCGGTCGCCGTAAAGTCCGGGGCAATATCGCCAACTTTGAGCATGGAGTAACCCCCTTATCAAAGGATGCGAGCTTGGATGCCGTCCGCGCTTAGGTACGACGGGTGATCAGGCCGCGAGTTGGATCGTAGGGCGAGACACCCACCAAGACCTGATCGCCGAGCACCACGCGAATTCGGAAACGCCTCATCCGACCCGAGAGCCGGGCCAAAATCTTGTGCCCCTCGGGGGTGATGACCTCAAAGTTACCGCCGACCATTACGTTGGTGACTGCTCCGCTCATTTCGACCAGATCTTCTCGACTCAAATGCTTTCTCCTGTGGGCTGTCGTGTCTTGGGGGGATTTGCGATCTTCGCTCTTATTCTAGCTTGTGTTGGCGACGGAGCTGGTCCATGACCTTTTGGTACTCAATTTCCCAAGTCGCCGTGCCTTCTTGCAGGTTTTTGATGCGCCGACGGACCTCGTGGTCAATCTCGCTGTCGACCTGCATATGCTTGCGGAGGACCGTCTGAATCTTCTTCCGCATGTCGCCATCATCGCCGAATACCTCGTCGACAAACCGCGAGTGCATGAATGCCTCGAGGATCTGATTGGCGATGTACGACACCGACTCGTCACCGATGCCAATGTCGCGTTCCTCAGCCATGGAGCGCTTGATCTTTTGCAACTGCTCATAAGGCAGCCGCCGCTTCTCCATGATGTCTTTGGCCTTCTCCGTCAGCTCGCGGTCGAGTCGCAGGTACTCCTTGAGTACCGCTTCGACGTCAAGCTGCGCTTCTTGTACGTCGCTGACCTCGATGTCGCCTTCTTCCTTGAGCTTGCGAATCAAGTCCTGCGCGATGTTGGGAATCTTTCCCGAATAGAGCCGCATCCTGGTTCCCTTTAAAAACGACCGCAGCATACGCACCGAGTCGTTTCTAGGTCAACTGCTTGGGCAACTTGTGCGGCACCGGGTTAGGGTAAAATGCATCTAGCTTCGGTCGTTCCACGCTGCCAGCGCATCTTGCTGGCGCAGATGGTCGGACGGTCACTTGAAAGGACTCGCTCATGATTCGCTTGCTCTCGCGTGGGGTTTCGCTGGGGATGCTTCTCGCGCTAACGGCGTCTGCTTCGGCCCAACCGGTCGATCCGTACAGCGGACAGCCTCAATACGCCCCGCAGCCTGGATATCAGCCGCAGCCTGGATATCAGCCGCAGCCCGGATATCAGCCGCAGCCCGGATACCAGCCGCAGCCTGGATATCAGCCGCAGCCTGGATACCAGCCGCAGCCTGGCTATGAATACGAGTCCGGAGTCCGCGTCGAGATCGCTCCACCCGCCCCGCAGATGGAGATCCAGCCGGTGGCACCCTCGCGGATGCACACCTGGATACCCGGTCACTGGGCGTTTCGGATGGGTCGCTACGTGTGGGTACCTGGCTACTACGAGATGTCGCGAGCGAACCATGTCTACGTCCGTGCGCACTGGGTTCGTGTCGGTCATCACTGGGTCTTTTCGCCCGGTCACTGGGAACCGCTCAGCCAACCGCAATCGCCGGTCTTTGTGGGTGGACCGCCTCCGCAGGGAACAATCGTGGTGCAGAGCGCGCCGCCCCCGATGATGAATGAAGTGGTGCCGATGGCACCGTCGGTCCATCACGAGTGGGTCGGCGGTCACTGGAACTGGAACGGCGTGCGCTGGGTGTGGATGCCCGGTCACTTTATTACCCGTCGTCACGGCATGATGTGGCAGCGCCCAGCGTGGGTCCGTCATGGTGCTGGCTGGCACCTGATCCCCGGGCACTGGCGTCGGATGTAGACCGGCTCTTTTCTCGAACGCCAAGTTCTTCGTGAAACGCTTACATTCGATCTGGATTCTCTGGGCGCTGCTGTTCTTAAGCGGTGCCGCTCGTGAGCCTGCTGTCGGCTGGCATTATTCCGTCAAGCTGATGGATCTAAGCCGGGCGACGGTGCTGCTCGATCTGGGCGGACTGTCCGTGCGGCGAATCTGCGTCGATATGAGCGGAGCCGGTCGCTTTGTGCGCAACGTGGAGCAGGTCTTTCACGGCGGCAAGACCCAAGCGCTCCTGAGAGAGGATGAGTGCTGGCTGCTGTCCACCGCAAGCCAGTCGGTTCGCCAGGTTCGTTATGACTATGATCTGGCGGGTGCTGCCGAGGCCTTCGGTAGTGCCGACTTCGTCCAGCGGATGGGCGCGGCGGTGACTTTCTCGGATGAAGCGGTGCTGCTGCGACCGGACCCGCTACCGACCGGATCACCGTCCCCGCTGATCGAGGTGGAGTTTTCGCTTCCACCCGGTGTCGGCATTACCACGCCGTGGCAGAGGCTACCTGGACCCGCGCCGCGCTACCGGCTCGATGCCGCGCAGTACGATGGTGGCAGCTACCTCACCGTGGGTACCTTTCGGCCACTGGGGACCATTGCGCTACCCCACTCGCAGGTCGAGCTGTTCCTCGTGGGGCAGGCGAAAGCGAGCGATCAGACGTTGCGCTCGTGGGTGGAGCAAGCGGTGCGGCTGAGCGATGGCTTTTACGGCGAGCGGATGCCCTCGCAAGTCCATATCGTCCTGGTCGCGATGCCAGGTCATGGCGGCGTGGGCAGCTTTGGCACGGTCCTGCGGCCACGTCGTCCCTCGCTGGTGATTTTCTTTGGAGGTGAGGCCGAGCGACTGCCGCTACACGACGACTGGGTGGCCACCCACGAAGTCTTTCACGTCGGCAACCCACTCCTTCGGCACAAGATCCCCTGGCTCATCGAAGGATTTACGACCTATTACCAAGACGTGCTGCGGGCGCGGGCCGGGGCCTTGTCTGTCGAGGAGGGCTGGTCCGATTTGTGGGAGGGGATCCAGCGGCATTGTCAGGGCGATGGGCCCTCGCTGCGCAGTGAAAGTGAGCGGCTGCGGCAGACCTACCATTACAGCCGTGTGTACTGGGGCGGCGCGTGTCTGGCGATGCTGATTGATGTCGAGATTCGCCACAAGAGTCGAGGCAAGCGCTCGCTCGATGATGTGCTTGTTGAGCTGAGGACGCGCAGCTTGAAAGAACCACTCGACGAAGAGGCGGTGATTGCGGTGCTGGAGCAAGCGACGACGACCGGGCGAGTGCGCGGCTACTTAAACCAGTCAAAGGCCCTGCCGATGGTCGAGCTGCTCAAGTCGCTTGGCGTCGAACCGGTTGGCACCGATCGGGTCCGGCTACACGATGTGGCCCCGCTTGTGAAAGTCCGCAGAGCGATGTTTTAGCGTCGAACCCGAGTCTTCAACTAGCGATTGACGGTCACATCTACGGTGGGTTCATCCTCTTCCTCGGCCGCAGAGTCGCTGCTCCCGCCGGTAGGAATCGGGATGGGGATGGGGATGGGAATCGGGATGGGAATCGGGATGAAGTTGGTGCTGCTGGTGTTGTGGGGTAGTTCGTCCTCGTCCTCATCGACGGGTAGTTCAACGGTGGTCGAGATGTGGTGCGTGCCGCCGTACATCGAGCCGGTGGGTAGCGATACCGGCTTCCAGTCGAAGACTGCGGGATCGTCCCAGCGACCGCCGCGATAATCGAGCTTGTGGTTGTAGATGCCCGTGACTTGCTCGGGGGTCAGCTTGGTGCCTGGACAGTCCGTGGGGAGCGAGCTGCCCTCGACCCCTTCGCAGACGCTGCAATAGGGATGCGAACGATCGACCATCTGGTGTGACATGGCTCAAAGTATACGCTGCGAGGCTGTCTCCAATCAGCAACCTTGCGCGCATGGCTGCTCGTCTCACCACCGGGCTGTGATTGCACGCGCTCGCCTTGTCGGGTACGAGTGAAGGATGGCGCAGCTCAAGAAGCGCAGTAAGACCAGTGCCTCGCCGCCCAAAGAGCCCAAGCTCAACAGCCCGTTTTTCGAGGCGCGTAAGGAGCTGTGGGGGCTGGTCGATAAGGCCAAGGTCAAGGAGCCGCCCCCGCCGCCCCCTCCGAAGATGATGACCTCTGACGAGGAAAAGCTGTCGGATGCGGAGCTGTTTCGGCGCGAGATGCAGGGCACCAGTCGCTTGGTGACGCAAGGTCGCGAGCGGCCTGTGGAAGCCGAGCGAGCGGCGCGACAGCGACTGTCCGAGGATGCCGAGGCCTATGCGCAGCTATCGGATCTGTTGTCGGGGACGGGCTCATTTGATATCAGCGACACCGATGAGTACATCGAAGGCATTGCCCATGGGCTCGATCGGCGTCTGTTGTCTCGGCTGCGGCGGGGGGACTTCGCTTTGCAAGCTCACGTCGATTTGCACGGCCTCAACCGCGAGGAAGCGCGCCTGCGGGTCGAGACATTTCTTCACGAGTCGCGGACGAATGACCGCCGCTGTGTGCTGATCATTCACGGGCGAGGGCTCAACTCCAAAGACCAGATTCCGGTGCTCAAGGATGCGGTGCGGATGTGGCTCCAGCGCGGTCGGATCGCGAAGAGCGTGCTGGCCTTTGCGACCGCTCGACCAACGGATGGTGGCGCGGGCGCGGTCTACGTACTTCTTCGCCGCTAGACCCTGTCGTGGAGGGGATCATCGGCTGCTGGTAGCCGCAGAGCGCTCGCGGAGGAGGTAGGCCAGTGGTTTGGTGGCCATAGAGCGCTCGCGGAGGAGGTAGCCAATTGGTTCGGTGGCCGCTAAGTGCTCGCGGAGGAGGTAGCCAATTGGTTTGGTGACCATAGAGCGCTCGCGGAGGAGGTAGCCAATTGGTTTGGTGGCCGTGTACTGCTCGCGGAGGAGGTAGGCCAGCGGTTTGGTGGCCGCGTACTGCTTGTCGAGGAGGGATTGGAGTGGTTGGGTGGCCGTGTGTGGGGAGCTGGGCTATGTATGTTGCTTCCCCATCACTTCGGAGAGCTGTTCATGGCATTGAAACGACTGACTGCGGGCGAGATGATCCACATCACGCAGACCTGGGTGGATGCAAAGCATCGCCATCATCAACTGATGAAGGTACCGGCTGAAGTCGCGGTGCTGCTGTCTCATGTGGAGCGAGTCCACCTTGCGCTGCTGGCCCTTCAGCCGACAGTCGATCCGCAGGCCAAGAGCCGGGTGCGAATCCTCGAAGAGCTGGATGCGCAGCATGACGACATGGTGCGTACGATCTACCACCTGTTTTTGGCGCAGATCTACCTGTCGCAGGTCGCTGCTGAGCGCGAGCTGTGGCAGAGGCTGCTCGATACGGTGCTCCCTGATGGCTTGATGGTGGTGAAGCGCTCGTACTCCGATGAGGTGGGACAGGCGACGCTGGCCCATGCACGACTGTCTGCGGAGGACAAAAAGCAGCTCAGGACGTTGGTTCTTGGCAAGGAGTCGATGCTGGCGCTGATCGAGCGCTACGTGCAGGTGGCGCAAAAGCTGGGCGAAGTGGCGACGGTTCACTACCAGCCAACGGTCCAGCCGAGTCGTGCCGATGCGGCGAGTGCCCGCAACCAGTGGATTCGGGTCGTCAACACCGTGCTCGCGGCCATCGATATGATCCCAAACAACGAAGACCTGCTGCGCGAGGTGGTGGCCCCGCTGCGGGAGGTCGAGCGTCGCGCCGAGCGCCGCCGTAGCACCGCTGAGCCCGAGCCCACCGAGCCCGTGGCTCCGCCCGTCCCCCCAACACCCGATCCGAGCTAGAGCCCTGTCGCCCAGGTTGCTAGCGCTTCGCGATCTTGCTGGGCAGACGGAGCAGGCTCCGACCAAGACAGCGGCCCTCGACCGGCGATGAGTAGCAGGGGTCCGTGTTTTTCGAGCAGGATCGAACCAGCGACCGAGCCATGGACCTCGGCGGCCTGATGAATCGCGGTCAGCGTCTGACCGAGGATCGCGGCCTGATGAGCAGTGAGCGGAGCCTCTGCCGACGGTCGCATCCCAACCGGTTCTTCGTAGTGAACCTCTGGCCGCTCCCGGTCGAGCACGATCCGCAGCACACGCTGGAGCCCCGGTCCACCCAGTCGAGCCATGGTGCGCAGCCAGTGCAGATGCCGCACGCCGGTGACGCTTTCGAACCCACCTGGGGCAAACCTTTCGACGGTCAAGCTACGGGCCAAGCGGACATCGAGTAGGTGAAACAGTTCGCTGTAAGGGGTCTTCTCGATCGGGATCAGCCCACTTGGCTGAATCGTTGGTTCGCTGACGCCCTCTAGGTGCGGTAACAGCACATCATCGGCGGAAGGTAGACTGCCCGGCTTTGGCGAACCGGCAGAAGGCTGCTCTTCTACCGGCAGTTGTGACGCCAGCGTGCGAAGCGCCTCCAGCGATGCGGGCCGTTCCACCGGTGACTTGGCGAGAAGCTGCTGACACAGCGTGACCCAGGCTGCGGGAAGCTGCGGTCGCCACATCCTTGGGTCGGGCGCGGGCTGAGACAGATGCTGCGCAACCCAATCGGGCCCCACAAACGGCAGTCTTCCCGTGAGCAATTGAAACAACGTGACCCCGAGCGAATACAGGTCGGTGGCAAAGCTGAGCGGTCGTCCATCGAGCTGCTCCGGTGACATGTAGGCCAGCGTGCCGACCAAGCTCTCGGTCTGCGTCGCCCCAAGCTGGGCCAACAGCGCCGCCCCGAAGTCCCCAATCTTGGTGTTGTGCGTTTCGTCGAGAAACAGGTTGTGCGGCTTTACATCGCGATGCAGCACCGCCGCTGCATGGGCCGCCACAAGTCCGGCCGTCACATCGAGCAGCACCCGCTTTGTCTTCCCAAGCGGTAGCGGCAAGGGCTGTTCCCCGAGAGAGCCGCCGCGCATGTATTCCATCACCAGGATGCCGGCCGTCTCGGAGAAATCATGGATCGCGACAATGCTGGGATGTCGCAAGGTGCGCAGGATGTTCGCCTCGGTGCAGAAGCGTTGCCACTTCTGAGAGCCCTCGCTACCCGTCGCAGACAGCGGCAACAGCTTGATTGCCACCGGCTGCTTGGTCACGACATCCTCGGCGCGAAACACTCGACCCATGCCACCGGCCCCGAGTAGTTTTTGCAACCGGTACCGCCCGAGCAAAAGCTTCGGTGGCACGTGTGCCATCACCGGCTGCGCGGCCAGCCAGTCCTGCATGGCGACCGGGGCCTGCGGATGGCGCGCTCGATAGGCATCTAGCAGTGGCAGACCCGCTTCGGGGAGCCCAAGCTGACTCAGTCCGGCTGCGATGGCTGGTTCCAGTTCATCGAGCAGCGTGCCAGTTGGCGTGGACTGTTCAAGCAGCTTCCATCGGGCCGCTTGCAGCAACTTGACCGCTTCTTCGCTACGTCCTTGGCGAAGGAGCAACATCCCGAGTCGCTGCGCTGGTGAGCGCGGATCTCGGCCCGGGCTGGTGATGGTCGGATCGCTGCTCTGTCGGTACAGCGCTTCGGCCTCGGATTCATCGCCGAGCTGCTCTGCGATGCGGCCTGCCTCCGCTGCCAGTCCGGCCTGTTCGAACAGAGCCAGAGCCGGTCGCAGATCGCCGAGCTGCTCGTAGAGCGCCGCCGCTCGTTCCGACAGTCCATGCTCGGCCAAAAGCCGTGCGGTCCGCCGTATCATCGTCGGAGTAGACTCGCCAAGCGCACGGATCAGCGCATCCACTCCACCTACGTCCTGCGTCCCCAGCGTCTTTTGCAGGGCTTCTAGCAGTGACTCTGCTTGCGCAGCATGCGACGATTCCGACGACACCAAAAAAATCTACCAGACCGTGTAAGGCGCGGGAAACGATCGCGTTTGTAAGGCAACACGGAGGGACTCACGATGCGCCTGGGCAAGACTTGGCTCTCGAAGCTCACGATGGTGGGCTTGCTTTCAACATCGCTGTGCGCCTGTCATCAGTCGAATCAGAACATTCGGCCCGACTATCCTGCCGGTGGCGATGGCGCGGCGGTAACCAGCTATCCACCAAACGATCCGGCGGCGGAATCGCAGGTCTACGGTGGTGGCTCGCGGGCAGACGATGGCTCGGGTGGTCGGCAGCAGGGCGGAATGCCTGCTCCTCCCGCCACGGCACCGTCTGCGCTGGCTGACAAGCGGATGCAACAAGAGGCCTATGCTCGGCGACAGGTCGAGCGTCCCGGTCTGGGCACCGAGTACGGCGAAAATCGGTACTCACCGGTTCGCGACGTGCCGTTTGAGCGAGGCAGCGCAACGCCGCTGTTTCTGGGCAGCCTTCACTACAATGACTCCCAAGGTGCCGAGGCTCAGCGCGACCGCTTGATCCGTCGCTATTATCCCGGTGAGCCGGTGTGGCGGACCTTTGCCGGCAATCGTCCGACGCCGTGGGTGGGCGTGACCGTTGCCATCGTGGATGAGTCGGGCCAGCCGCTGCCGTCGTATCACCTGGCGAACCACATCTTGGTGGTGGGCGCAGCGGGTCAGCGCTATGCGATCCAGGTCGAAAACCGTACCGGACAGCGCTTCGAGCTGGTGGCCTCGGTCGATGGTCAGGATGTCGTGGATGGCCGGTCAGCCAGCCTCGACAAGCGCGGCTACATCGTTGATGCCTTCCACCGCATTCGCATTGATGGTTTTCGCCGCTCCATGAGCGAGGTTGCAGCGTTTCGCTTTGGCTCGGTCCGCAATTCCTACGCCGCCAAGACCTCAGAGTTTGGCGATCGCAACGTGGGTGTCATCGGCGTTGCCTTGTTCGGTGAGCAGGGCGCGCCACTGCCCGCCTACGGTCCCGACCTCGATGATGAGGCCCGTCGCCGCGAGGCTGCCGATCCGTTCCCGGGCCGCTTTGCCCCACCGCCCCCACCACCCACACCGCGTCCTTACTACTAACGACCGTCGTTGTCCGTACGATTAACCATCCTCGTTGCGCCTTTCGGCACCCAGCGTGAACACCGTGAGCGCCGAGGCCACTCCCTTTAGGTGGACCTCTCCCGCTTCCTGCACCGGCAGCACCTTGGCGACGCGCACGGCCACTTCCTTACTAAACAACAGCGAGGGTAGCGGTTCTCGCGCCTTGCCTTCCAGCCGAGCCGCCACGTTGACGTTGTGGCCGATCACCGTAAACTCCAGCCGGTCGACGGTGCCCAAGTATCCTGCGATGACCTCTCCGACGTGAATACCGATACCGGCACGCAACGTGATGCCTTGTGTCAAAAGCCGCTGATTGTAGCGCTGGAGTCGCTCTTGCATCTGCTGTGCCGCCCGTACCGCTGCTACCGCTGGGTCTTGTGGACCTTGGGCACCGAGCAGACCAAATACCGCTAACACCGCATCCCCGATGAACTTGTCGACGACGCCGTGCTGCTCATGGATCGCCGCCACCATCTCGGCAAAGTAGCCGTTTAAGACCTCGATCAGCCGCTCGGGGGGCAGCGACTCCGACAGCGGTGTAAAGTCGCGCAGATCGCTAAACAGGATCACAGCTTCCCGACGCTGACCACCTAGCTCGGCGGTACGACCGGCCTTGGCGTACTTTTCGATGAACTCGCTCGCGACCTGCGGCGACACAAACCGCCCAAATGCCTCGCGAATCCGTTCCCGCAAGAGCAGCCCGCTCGCCATCTCATTGATGCCGGTTGCCACCAGTGCTAGCTCATCCGCTCGACTGGTCATGGCCGCCGGTAGGAAGTTGCCGTTTCCCACTTGTCGAACAGCCACCAGCAAGCGCTCGCTGTCCCTGCGTAGGCTTCGTCCAAATAGCAGCGCCGCAGTGAGTGCTGCTCCCGTGAACACCACGGCCAGTAGAGCAGACTCGACGACGTGACGAGTGACTCCGCCCAGCTCATGGACCACGCGCAGCAGCGTCAAAAGGAGCACCAGCGCGGGGGCCGTCGTAAACACCACGTAGCCCTCGATCAGCCGCCGCCCCATTCGTTCGCGTAGCGGTGCCGCAGCATCGGGCGATGGATTCGGCAGCGTTTGTTCGAACAGCAGGTACTCGAGCTGACCGACGATGCCTCCCCCGAGCACCCAGTATCCGATCGCGAACTTAAAGTGACTACCCATCGGGAAGGTCCGATAGAGCAAAAAGTGCAGCCCGATGGCGAGGCACCCCGCTGCAAACCACGACCAGACCGAGCGCAGGTGCGCCGTCCGGGCCGCTGAGCGGTTGGCGCTACCGTCGAAGGGCAGGCTCAGTAAGTAGTAACGCAGGGCAAAGTGACCGAGTGAAACCACCGCGATGTTCCGACCCAGCGTGTCGGTGGACAGTGAGCAGATAAATACGCAAACCAGGCGGGCGTAGACGAAGCTAAACAGCGCCACCAGCACTGTTCCGACGAGCAGCGCAAGATGGACGCGTGCAGTGAGCCGAAGTGTTAGGGCACTCATGTACAGACGCAGCGCCGCCGGTTCGACGCGATGCCGCAGTTCATTTGAGCACAGCTTGTCCGCCCGCGCTGATCGACAATTCTTGGCATCCCTCCAAATGCTTCGAGACCTGCGGTGAGGCCACGCTATAATGGCGGACCTATCGTCGAGACTGGCTGTCCGGCTGGTCGTCCTTTAAGAAGGAGAAACTATCCATGAAGATTCGTACCTTGGCCTCTGTTTGTGCCGGAGCCTGTGCTCTATCAACGCTGCTGCTCACGGGCTGCCCATCCGATCCGGTCGGCCCTATGGATACCGCCGACATGACGCAGGCCGACATGACGGCAGCCCCGCCGGACTTCAGCGGTGCGGCGGCACCTGTCAAGGTCACGGGGTTTAGTCAGCCAGTCTCTGCGTTCTGGGATTCGACGAGCAACGCCTGGTACGTCTCCAATGTTGGCAATCCCAACCTCACCGACCCCAAGACCTTCAAGAACAACATGAGTGCGTTCATCTCGAAGGTTCCCGCCAACCTGATGAACCCGAATCACAGTT
>WBZP01002569.1_pt1 | contig 20723 bp, 14 predicted proteins | sample 5204301 | NCBI WGS metagenome assembly WBZP01 (sample SAMN12412401, study PRJNA552823) | activated sludge metagenome | isolation source: activated sludge from nitrification reactor of wastewater treatment plant... | place: USA: Pennsylvania | collected 2017
CGGCGATCTCACCGGCGACCTCGCCGCACGCCGCGGCCACGTCACCGGCACCCAGGCGCGCGGGCCCAACACGGCGGCGATTTCCGCCAAGGTGCCGCTGGCCGAGATCAACGACTACCAGTCGCGGTTGAAGTCGCTCACCGGCGGTCGCGGCGGCTACAACATCGCCTTCAGCCACTACTCGCCGATGCCGCCGACGCTGCAGCAGCAATTGACCGCGCAACACAAGACGGCGGCGACCGAAGAGGAGTAGATCGGCAAGCGGTCGACGAGTCACCCAGCCGGGCCCAATGGCGGCTACGGCCATTGCGAGTCAGACGCTGTTTTGCCCGACCGGAGCGCACGATTTTCAGCGCGCACCGGCGCATTGGACGTGTAATCCTCCTGCTATCCGAGGAAGCGGTTGATCAACTGGTTCACTTCGTTGGCCGCTTCCATCTGAACCATGTGCCCCTTGCCTGCAATCACCTCGACCTGGGCCTTGTCGCCGAGCGCGGTCGCATGTGCCGCCGGGATGATCTGGTCCGATTCGCCCCAAATGACCAGCGTCGGCTTGCCCAGCGCGGCGACGCGATCGCGCAGGGCCGTGGTTTGTCGGCCGCCTACGAACAACGCGCCCGCAAGCGTCCTGAGTGCCGCGTCGACCCCCTCCAACCGCTTGTACTTCATGATGTCCTCGACGAGTTGGCGATTGACCAGAGCCGGATCGCCGAAGAGCTTCATGAGTTGCGGCTTGATCGCATTGCGATTGGGCGCCGACACGAAACCGTCGATGTAGTCGGTATTGATCGCCTCGCCCAGACCGGCGGCGCCGATCAGTGTCAAGGACGCCACCCGGTCCGGTGCCTTGAGCGCGGCGGCCATCGCAACCGCGGCGCCCATCGAGTGGCCGATCAGGCTGGCCCGTTCAATGTTCGCGTGGTCCATGAACGCGAGCAAGACGTCGGCAAGCGTGTCGATACTGCCGTCGCCGACATCCTTGGTGGACTCCCCATGACCCGGCAGATCGATCGCGTAGACGGCTCGTTTGCCTGTCAGCGCCTCGTGATTGAACAGCCAGTTGTTGAGATCGCCGCCGAAGCCGTGAACCAGAATCGCCGGCACCCCGCCATCGCCTTGCTTCAGGTAGCGAACCGAACGCGTACCGATGGCAGCTTTCTGCGGTGACGGTCCCGTTTCCTTGTCAGCAGCGCTCGGCGGCACGAAGTTGGCCTGTGCCTGCGCTACAGCCGCGTCGATCTCGGCATCCGGCAGCTCGGCCGCCGCTATGACACCGAGCAGACCGCCGACTGGCACCACGTCATCGGCCTGGGCAACGTGGCGGCGCATGACGCCGCTCACCGCCGCCTCCACCGCACCGGCAATCTTCTCGCTCTCGACTTCGATGATTTCTTCGCCTTTTGCAACCGCATCGCCGACCTGTTTGAGCCAGCAGTTCACTTTGCCCTCTTCCATGGAAAGACCCCACTTGGGCATCGCGACCAGCGTAATTTCACTCATTTGCGATACTCCATTACGCGACTGATTGCAGCCTCGATGCTGGCGACGCTGGGGATGTACAGATCCTCGAGCGCACCGCTGAACGGCACCGGTGCATGCGGCGCCGTGACCTGCTCGATCGGGGACTTGAGATCGCCGAACGCCTTCTGCGCGACGATGCCGGCGATGTCGCCGGCCATGCTGCAGCGCGGATTCGACTCATCGACAACCACCAGCCGGCCGGTGCGCGCGACGCTTTCGAGGATCGTCGCCTCGTCGAGCGGAGACGTGGTACGCAGATCGATCACTTCGACATGCACGCCTTTCTTCTGCATGGCCTGCGCCGCCTGGTCGGAGAAGTGCACCATGCGGCCGAGCGCCACGACGGTTACGTCGTCGCCTTCGCGAACGACGTTGGCCTCACCGAACGGAATGGTGTAGCTCTCCTCCGGCACTTCACCTTCCAGGGTGTACAACATCTTGTGTTCGCAGAAGATCACCGGATCGTTGTCGCGGATCGCCTGGATCAGCATGCCCTTGGCGTCGTATGGCGTGGCCGGCATCACCACTTTCAGACCCGGGATGTGCGTGAACAGCGAGTACAGGCATTGCGAGTGCTGTGCGGCAGCCCGGAAGCCCGCGCCATACATGGTGCGGATGACGACCGGCGTTTCGGCCTTGCCGCCGAACATGTAACGGAACTTGGCCGCCTGGTTGAATATCTGGTCAAAGCAAACCCCCATGAAGTCGATGAACATCAGCTCGGCGACCGGTCGCAGGCCGTTGGTGGCGGCACCGATGGCGGCGCCGATGAAGCCGGATTCGGAAATCGGGGTATCGATCACGCGGCCCGGAAACTTGTGGTACAGACCCTTGGTAACGCCCAGCACTCCGCCCCACGCGTCCTGTTCGCCTGGCGAGCCCTCGCCGCCGTGGTTGTCCTCGCCCATTACGATGACACTCGGGTCGCGCGTCATCTCCTGTGAAAGCGCTTCGTTGATCGCTTGTTGGTAGCTAATCTTTCGTGCCATTTTCTTCTCCCTGCGCGCTTAGTAAGAGACGTAGACGTCAGTCAGCAGATCTTCAGCGGTCGGTTGCGGGTCGCTCTTTGCGCGACGCACCGATTGCTCGATCAGAATGCCCACTTCGCCGTCGATCTTGGTGAGATCGCTCTGACTGAGTTGTCCTGACGTGGTGACGCGCTTGGCGAAGCTGGTCAGACAATCCTTCGCCGCCTTGATGTTGGCAACCTCGTTGGGCGCACGGTACTTCTGCTGGTCGCCCTCGAAGTGACCGTAGTAGCGCGACAGCTTGACCTCGAGCAGCGTCGGTCCGCCGCCCTTGCGAGCGCGCGCGATCGCTTCGCCCGCGGCCTCATGGACAGCAAAGAAGTCGAAGCCGTCAACGATCACGCCCGGCATGCCGAAAGCGCTGGCGCGATCCGCGATGTTGTCGCATGCGACCGAGTACGACGAAGACGTGGCTTCTGCGTAACCGTTGTTCTCGGCCACGAAGATCACGGGCAGATTCCATACCGTCGCCAGGTTCATCGCCTCGAAGATCGTGCCCTGGTTCGACGCCCCGTCTCCGAAGAAGCAGATCGCGACGTTGTCGGTCTTGCGCATCTTCATCGCGAGCGCGGCACCGCAGATCAGAGGACCGCCGCCACCGACGATGCCATTGGCGCCCATCATGCCCTGCTCGAGATCAGCGATGTGCATCGAGCCTCCCTTGCCACGACAGGTGCCGGTCACCTTGCCCCAAATCTCGGCCATCATGCTCATCACATCGACGCCCTTGGCGATGCAGTGGCCGTGCCCGCGGTGGGTGCTCGCGATATAGTCTGCCTTGCTCAGGTGCATGATGATTCCGGTGGCCGAAGCCTCTTCGCCGGCATACAAATGAACAAAGCCGGGAATCTCGCCGGTCGAGAAGTCGGCGTGGATGCGGTCTTCGAATTCCCGGATCGTGCGCATCGTCCGATAGGCCTCAAGCAGCCGTTCCTTGGTCAGTTCTGTCGCCATACCTTCCTCCATTTCCTTTCACAATCGAACGGCACGAAACCGTATCGGCCGCATCCACTCAACCCGTTTCCCCCATCGCAACGGGGTTGGAACTTGAGACAAATCATTTGTATCAACCTCGGGTAAGGCGCTTGCGCCACCTCATGCCGGGCGCATCAGACATCGAGCAAACCTCGCTGCGCCGCGAATCCCATCGTCTCCGCGACATCGATGGTTCGCGGCCCCTGCAGGTCGAGCCGAACAACAATGTGGTCCTGCGGACCGAATTCGATCTCGCGTTCGCCGTCGAGTGCGATCGTGCCGCTGCCGGTCGCCACGCTGATCGACGATTCGGTTGGAAGAATCTCGAAGCCCGCAATGCCTACCGACGCCAATATTCCGGGGGCGATCGGCGCCTTGATGCGCCGAATCGCCTGGCGCACGTCGTTGGCGAACCGCACATGCAAACCATGTGCCGCGCTGCGCGATACCGGATGCAGCAAGCCTGCGATGCTCGACAGTCCGACCGCATCCGGCTCGGCAAACGCAACGAATAACTCGTCGAGGCTCCCGGCGTCCCACAAGGCCCGTGAAGCAACATGCAGATGGCGGGTCACGCATACATCGACCAGCGCCACTTCGCGTCGCCCCGGCGCCTCGACAAGCAGCCTTTTGTTGACGCGCGTGGCGTTGCACGCGGCAACCCGTCCCGAGGCGACCAGCCCGGCTGCGAAGCCCGCTGTGGTGGCTTCGCGAAGATCCGGGAACGCGTTATTCGTCCCTGTAGACAGGGTTGCCATCGGCGTCTCGCCGCAGCGCATGGCGACCGCCCGGTGCGTGCCGTCTCCGCCGAGCACAACGATCGCTGCAACGCCGCGTCGGCACATCGCCTCGACTGCGTTGAACGTGTCGTCGACCGACTCGCTGATGTCCATGTCCATGAATTCGACATCCGGCCAGCGGATGTGCGATTCGGCAGCATGGGCGGCGATGGCCCGCTTGACTGCCGCCGCAATCCCGGTCATGTCGGGCATCATCAGAACCCGGTCGATTCCGGTTGCGCCGAGCGCGCCAAGCACACGCTGGATCATGTTCGCCTTTTCGACCGTCGGGAACACCGACGCCTTTGCCGTAAGACGCCGGATGTCACGGCCCGACGCCGGATTGGCGATGATTCCCACGGTGGCGTAGTGCGTCGGCATTGCGATCTGCAGCGAACCCGGATCTGGTCTGGAACTCCCCCGATGCAATTCGGATGCCTGCGATCAAGCGAGTACGGCGGGCACTGAAATCATTGAACATCTGCTTCCGAGACCGAAATCGGTGCGGTGCGCGTCGGGCGAAGCGGGCGCTGCATGCGCCTCGATGTAGACAGGTGTCGCAGGTGGTGCGACAGTTGATGCGCGTCTCCGCCGCCGGTCGCGCCGCCGCGAACCGGGCGCCGACCAATCGACAACGCCGCCAGACGCCCGGGATTGGACGAGCGGCGGCGTTGCTGCGCAGCAGATGCTACAGGTGGGTAGGCGGAACGATACCGAAGCGCTTCATCTGGCGATAGACCGTCGCGCGGCAGATCGCAAGGTCATGGGAAACCGCCGTGATGTTCCAGTGGTGCTTGCGCAGCGCGAGCATCAGAACTGATGCTTCCGGCGGATAGATCTGCGGCGACGACGGCAACTCCTGAATGACGATTGGTGCGTCGGGTTGCCGCTCCGACAGGTCATCGTCCCCGGCGTCGGCGTAGAGTTCCTGCGGCAGGTGATTCGTCTCGATCGTGCCGTCGTCGCACACCGCCAATGCGAAGCGAATGACGTTGCGCAGCTGCCGGATGTTCCCCGGCCACGAGAAGTTCACCAGCATTTCCATGGCGTGGTCGGAAACCCGCGCGTCGAGACCCATCTGTTCGCCTTCCTCACGCAGCAGGCGGGCAATGACATACGGCTTGTCGCTGCGTTCCCGCAGCGACGGCAAGTGCAAGGTCGCGCCGCAAAGCCGGTAATAGAGATCCTCGCGAAACACGCCGTCGGCGATCAGCCTGCGCAAGTCACGGTGGGAAGCGGCAACGACCGTCAGGTCGACCGGAAGCGGCTTCTCCGCCCCGAGCGGCATCACTTCGCATTCCGACAGAACACGCAAAAGGCGCGTCTGCAAGTGAAGCGGCATGTCGCCGATTTCGTCGAGAAACAGGGTTCCCCCGTCGGACTGCTGGATCAGGCCGCGCATGCCCTTGCTTCTGCCGCCGGTAAAAGTACCGGCAGCGTAGCCGAACAGTTCGCTCTCGATCAGGGATTCGGGGATCGATGCGCAATTCACGGCAACGAAAGCTTTCTGGCGGCGGGTGCTCGACTCATGCAGGGCACGCGCAATCACCTCCTTGCCGGTACCTGTCTCACCATGAACCAGGATGTTGACCTTCTTGTTGACTAGTCGCTTAGCCTGGTCGATCAGGCGCAGCATCTTCTTGTCGCCGGCCGCGAGCCTATCTAGCGCCGGGCAGTCCTGCTGCACCGTGGCAGCCTCGCCAAGGCTGTCGCGACTTCGGACGGCGCGTCCGGTTCCCGGACGCGGCGGCACCGCCATGGCATAGAAGAGTTCGTGGCGTCGGGTACTCAGCACGGTCCGGTCGGTCGTCATGCCGGTGCGGGCTACGCGCCAGATTTCGTCCATCGACGACTTGAAAACGTCGGTCAGGCTACGACCGACCACGCTGCCGCTCGTACCGTTCGCGGAGAGGGCAACCAGCGCCTTGCGCGCGCCGGTATTGGCGCCGACGATCTTTCCGTCGATGTCGAACGCAAGCATCAAGTCGCCGCTCACGTCTACCAGCGTCCAGTCCGCGCCGAGCCGCAGAATCCACTTGTCGCGGTAGTGACGGAGAAAGTTGGCGTCTTCCACCATCTTGGCGAACATGACTGTCAGGTGAAGCGCCAGATGCTGGCTTTCGCGACCCTGCGGCGAAGTGAGGGCGGAGACATCGAGTATCCCCATGAACTCGCCGGTCGGATCGAACAGCGGCGCGGCCGAGCAGGTCAGGCTGATGTGGGTGGTGTCGAAGTGATCGCCCTGGTGGCAGACGAGCGGCGCCTGCTCGACGATGCAGGTACCCACGGCACAGGTGCCCACATGCTCCTCATTCCAGTCGGCGCCGAGATAGAGGCCAGCCTGCTTTAGCTCACGATCCCATGTGTCGTTGCCGATATGATCCACGGTGATCCCGCGCGCGTCGGTCAGCAGCAGGACGTAACCGAGCGGCGATACGCGCTTGAAGAGTTGTTCCATTCCACCGCGGGCAACGCGCAGGAATCCCTCGATCTGTTCCTGGTGTTCGCGCAGACAGGCGTTCTCGACAATGCGCGCCGGCTGGGCGCGAGTCGGATCGAGTCCGTGGTCATTTACGCAGCGCGCCCACGATCTTCGAATCATCGCATCGGCGGTATGCGCTTCTGCCGGCACGCTGCCACAGGTTGCGGTTGCGATCACCTCGTCGATATGACGAGCCTGATCGAGCGTTGAAGTTTGCACGGTCTCCTCCTCAGGACTGCGATGCATAAGACTGCATCGAACTTCGTGCGGCGGCCTCTTTGGCGGGCCTTCCGCGATTCTCCGGTGGTTCGCAATCGCGATGCGAATCCTCCCGGCAAGCAACCTTCACCACTGCTGATCCGCCATTCAACACCAACGCAGCACAACAAAACAAGTTTGGTGGAGTGTCGCGATGCAGCAGCGACACTTGTCGCATCCGCAGTGATCGAAACGAAATGAGCACGTTCAGTGCCAGGGACGTTGCCGGGGGTCGCTCGCAATCCGCAACGGACCTTTCGGCCAGCGAACTACGGTTTCGGCGGCTGTCTGGTCAGGTGAAGGATGTAGGCAACCAGTTCCCAGCGTTTTTCGACCGACAGCCCGCCCCATGCAGGCATGATGTCCGAGCCCCGGCGCCCGTCGGTGATTACCTTGAATAGGTCGTCGCGCGTCAGATCGGTCCTGCCGCGGAACGCGGGCGACTTTCCTCCGCTGCCCTCGAATCCGTGGCAGTAGGCTGCACAGTTTGCGCCAAAGCGCAACTTGCCGGACTCGATACGCTCCGGGTCGGAGAGATCGAACGGCGGCTCGTTGGTCGAACGCACAACATCCGGTTTGGGCGCGGCGCCAGATCTGGCGAGAAACATGATGTAGGCGACCAGTTCCCAGCGCTTATCCTCGGAGAATCCGTTGCCCCAGGCGGGCATGATCTCGTTACCGACTCGTCCCTCGGTGATGACCTTGAACACTTCCGCAGGATTCAAGTCCTGCCTGCCGCGAAACGGCCGCGTCTTCCCGCCGCTTCCCTCAAAACCGTGGCAATAGGCGGCGCAGTTCGCGCCGAATCGGGCTCGACCTGCTTCAATGTGCGCCCTGTCAGCCAGATCGAACGGCGGCGCAGGCAGATCGTCCGCAGCCGCAGCGGATACCCAGGCCGCGCCAATCGACAGCAAGACGACGATTCGATTGCAAAAACGAACCAAGACTTCACCCCGCACCTTGGAAGCCTCATCGGAATGGATCGCAGGAGCATTCATTCGGATACGGCCTGTGAACCGGAACGTTGCCGGCGACACGAAGCGCCTCGTACCGCCGGCAACGGCCAGCAACTTGCTACTGGAGCGTGAAAGCTATCAGGGCCGCGCCGCCCGGCAGATTCTTGATCTGCGGGAACGCGCCTGCCAGGAAGCCGGGCACGTGCGAACCCAGACCCGTCGGGATCACCACATACTGTTTGCCATCCACAGCATAGCTCACGGGACCGCCGCGGGCGCCGGAACCGGCGGCAAAGGTCCACAGTTCCTTGCCGTTGTCGGCGTCGAAAGCGTAGAGGTTGCCACGCATATCGCCGGTAAATACCAGCCCGCCGCCAGTCGTGAGCACGCTGCTGATCGGTGGAAGCTCGAAACGCTTCTTCCACTTCACCTTGCCGGTGATCGGTTCGAAGGCGGCGAGGTAGCCATCCGCCTTCTTGCCAGGGGGATCGACAAGCGTTATTTCCGAAAGGCCGAGCGACAAACCGTTGATCGCCTCCACCTCGCCCTGCTTCGCCCCGGTAACGGTGTTGCACACCTCCATGCCGTGCGAATACCAGAGTCTGGTCGTTGGATTGTAGGCGCCGTGGTTCCAGCTACGCGAGCCGAGCAGATTCGGGCAGAACAGCTTCTGCACGCCGACTTCAGGGAAGTTCGGATCCTTGATCTCGCCGGTCTTCGGGTCGATGCCGGTGGTCCAGTTGACGTTCTCCCCGTATTGCCAGACGTTCTCTAGCTTGCCGTTGTCCTTGTCCATCACGAAGACGAAGCCGCTCTTGTTGAGGTGGACCAAGACGTCCTTGCCGTTGTGCGGAATCAGCAGCGCTTCATAGGCCGAGTCGAAATCCCAGGAGTCGTTGGGGACTTCCTGCCGATGCCACTTGACCTTTCCGGTCTTCGGGTCGAGCGCGAGGACGGTCGCCGTGTACAGGTTGTCGCCCTTGCGCTCATCGCGGTAATAGTCGGGCGCCGCGTTGCTCGTGCCGATGTAGATCGTGTCGGTACGCGGGTCGTAGGTGCCAGGCATCCAGGCACTGCCGCCACCCTTCTTGCGGCTTTCTCCCGGCCAGCTCTTCGGATCGTCCTTTGGAATCTCGAAGGTCCACACGCGCTCCCCGGTATCGGCGTTGACGGCGAATATCTTGCCGATGATCGGCTGGTCGCCGCCAGTGGTTCCGCCGAACAGGACGTTGCCCGCCAGTTGCGGCGGCGCGGAGAACAGTGCGCCATACTCAGCTCTCATGTTGGTAAGCGGCGTCGACCAGAGTTCCTTGCCGGTCTTCTGATCGAGGGCAACGAACCGTCCGTCGAGGGTGCCGACAAACACCTTGCCGCGGCCAACCGTTACGCCGCGGCTTGCCGATGCGTAGAACACTTCCTTGACGACCGGGTCGAGCTTCGCCGTGTAGTGCCAGATCGTTTTGCCGGTAGCCGCATTGATCGCCCAGACGTTGTTGTCGGCGGAGATGGTGTACATCACGCCGTCGATCACGATCGGCGTCGACTGCAAGCCGTGCGTGATGTTGCCGGGCTGGTGTATCCAGGCAACCTTGAGCTTCTTGACGTTTGCCTTGTTGATCTGCTTAAGCGGACTGTACCGCCACGCGTTATAGCTGCGGTGGTATTGCGGCCAATTGTTCGGATCGTCGAATCCCGGGCCCGATGCGGCCCTTGCCGGCGATGGCGTCAGCGCTAGCATTGTCAAGGCAGTGACGACTGCTGCGGCAGATGCGAGCACCTTGTGCTGCTTGAATCGTTGTTTCATCAATCTGTCTCCGAATAGCGAAAATGGGCAAAGCCGTGAATCACCAGGTGTGGTTCAACCCGACGTTGAGCAGTGTCGTCTTGGCGCCCTGCTGCGGCACGCCGGCAGCCACGATACTGGTCCGGATTGTCGCGCCCGGCTTTGCGTCGACGTATGCGAGCTGTGCGTAGAGCGTGGTGCGCTTGGAGAACGAATAGTCGTTACTGATCACCCAGTTCTTCGTTTCGTCGTCGCGGTTGATCTTGTCCTTGTTGTTGTAGTACGCAATAGTCATCGAATTGCTCGGGTGCCACTTCCAGTCCATGCCGAGTCCGTAGGCGTCGACCTTCGAAACCTCGGTGCCGGTGACGGTCGAATAGTTCTTGGCGTTCAGATAGTTGAACTTGAAAGTGAAGGCATTGAACGGCACTGCGAAGCCGAGGCCGCCGTGTTTGACCAGCGGGTCGCCAGTCGACTGGTCGAACATCTCTTCATACGAACCGGACACGGTGACCGGACCGTTGTAGGTTGCGCCGAGTGCGTAGACGGAGTTCTTCTTGAAGCTGCCGGGAACGCCACCCAATGCGTACAGCACCCCGACGGTTACCGGCCCGAACGTATTGCGGTACTGGATAGCGTTATTGAAGAATATGCCGACATCGTTGTTCGTGTTTCTGTCGGTTGTCGCGCCAATGGTCGGAAGCAGTTGATCGTAGGCCCAGGCGTAGAGGTTCGAGAACTGTTCCTTGAACGCGCGCGGCTCGGTACCGATATGGGCGAGCAGCGCCGGACCGTATTGCCGCCCGAGGGTGAGCGATCCCCAATTGCCGCTGAGACCGACGTTTGCCTGGCGCCGAAAGAGAATGACGCCGTGGCCCGGCGCGTCGCCGGTCGGGTGCAGTTCGCCGTTGTTGGTGTCGAAGTGCGACTCGAGATTGAAGAACGCCTTCAATCCGTTGCCCAAATCCTCGGTTCCACGAAATCCCCACACGCTCTGGCGCAGGCCGCTGGTCGCCATCTGCGTGTTGCTCTTGCCGTTGCCTGCCTTCGACTGCGAGAGCACGCCGATATCGATGATGCCGAATAGCTGCACTGCGGCGTCAGACGCGTGCGCCATCCCGCAAGACATCGACAGGGCAATTGCCGTTGCACCTACCACGCGTGCCTTGATTCGGCCGTCGGCGGCGCCCGTGCGAACGGCACTTTCAGAAGTTCTTTTCATTATGCTCCTCCACTAGAGACGGTTGACTGGATTCCAGAATCAGCTGAATGCGATTCATGCCGAATCGTTTCGGCGCGAACGCGCGTTCGCAGCACGTGCAAATGCACCGACCATGCCAACACTCAGCGCCACGCCTTTGCCCGCGATGCGCGTATCAGGAAGGTGATTGAGCGACCGCACATGCGACAGCTGTTGCGTATCCGGCGGTGCGTTCGGCGACAGGTGTCGATGCTGTCGCATCGTCGCGCGACACTTCGAATGCGCGGTGCCGATCGGCCGACGCGGCAGAATGCGTCGGGAGTGTTATCGATCGAGTGGTGTCGGAAGCGCGCTCTGAACGGGGAAGAAAAGTGGGCCCTGCGTCGGCAGGGCCCAAATGGAAGGAGACTCTGATACTTCCGGTGACTCCTGAGCAGAGGAGGCCGGACAACAACGGCTATGCAACACGCGTGCCCGCAACGAACGCGATCCGGAGCAGCCAGCTTTCGCGGCAGGCACACGCGTTGCATTGATCCATCGAAACCGGCCGAGCGTGTGGCTGGCAATGCCGAGGGATCCACATGAACGCCAACACCGGTGGCTTCGCCGAGAGCTTCGAGCACCTTGCTGCCGCGGCAGTGCGTCCTTTCCTCAAATCGCGCAAGGTGTATGTCGAAGGCTCGCGCGCGGACTTGCGCGTGCCGATGCGCGAAATTCACCAGTCCGAAACTGCTTCCGAAGGTGGCCGCGAGATCAATCCGCCGGTCTTCGTATATGACACGACCGGCCCATACACCGATCCGTTGGCTGAGGTGAATCTGTTGTCGGGTCTGAATCCGGTCCGGTTGAAGTGGATCATCGAACGCGGCGATACGGCCCCGCTTCCTTGCCCGTCATCCGAGTACGGACGGGTTCGCCAGGCGGATCCGGGTCTTCGCAACCTCAGAATGAAGCGTTGCCTGGCGCCGCGCCGCGCGCTCCCCGGCCGCAACGTGAGCCAGATGCACTACGCGCGAGCCGGCATGGTGACCCCGGAGATGGAATACATCGCGATCCGCGAGAACCTGCGCCGGCAGGACTATCTGGCGAGCCTGCGCGCCGCCGGGCCCACGGGCAACAAGATGGCCGAGCTGCTGGGCCGCCAGCACCGCGGCCAGAGCTTCGGTGCGGCCATCCCGGAAGAAATCACTCCGGAGTTCGTTCGCAGCGAAGTCGCCCGCGGGCGGGCAATCATCCCGGCCAACATCAACCACCCGGAAAGCGAGCCGATGATCATCGGGCGCAATTTCCTGGTCAAGATCAACGCCAACATCGGCAACTCCGCGCTCGGCTCCTCGATCCAGGAAGAAGTCGAGAAAATGACCTGGGCCATCCGCTGGGGCGGCGACACCGTGATGGATCTCTCCACCGGTAAGCACATCCACGAGACGCGCGAATGGATCATCCGCAACAGCCCGGTGCCGATCGGCACCGTGCCGATCTACCAGGCCTTGGAGAAGGTAGACGGCAAGGCCGAGGAACTCACCTGGGAGATCTTCCGCGACACCCTGATCGAGCAGGCAGAACAAGGGGTGGATTACTTCACCATCCACGCCGGGGTGCGCCTGCCCTACATCCCGCTCACCGCCAGCCGGATGACCGGCATCGTCAGCCGCGGCGGCTCGATCATGGCCAAGTGGTGCCTGGCGCATCACCGCGAGAGCTTCCTCTACACCCACTTCGAGGCCATCTGCGAGATCATGAAGGCCTACGACGTCGCCTTCAGCCTCGGCGACGGCCTGCGTCCGGGCAGCCTCTACGATGCCAACGACGAGGCGCAACTGGCCGAACTGAAAACCCTCGGCGAACTCACCCGGATCGCCTGGCGCCACGATGTGCAGACCATGATCGAAGGCCCCGGCCATGTGCCGATGCAACTGATCAAGGAGAACATGGATCTGCAACTCGACTGGTGCAGTGAAGCGCCGTTCTACACGCTCGGCCCGTTGACCACCGACATCGCGCCCGGCTACGACCACATCACGAGTGCCATCGGCGCGGCGCAGATCGGCTGGTACGGCACCGCCATGCTGTGCTACGTCACCCCCAAGGAGCACCTCGGGCTGCCGGACAAGGACGATGTCAAGGACGGCATCATCGCCTACAAGATCGCCGCCCATGCGGCCGATCTGGCCAAGGGCCATCCGGGCGCGCAGATCCGCGACAACGCGCTCTCGAAGGCGCGCTTCGAGTTCCGCTGGGAAGACCAGTTCAACCTCGGGCTCGATCCGGACAAGGCCAGAGAGTTCCACGACGAGACCCTGCCCAAGGACAGCGCCAAGGTGGCGCACTTCTGTTCGATGTGCGGGCCGCACTTTTGCAGCATGAAGATCACCCAGGATGTGCGCGACTTCGCCGCCGCCCAAGGTATCGCCGAGGATCAGGCGCTGCAAAAGGGCATGGAGACCAAGGCGGTGGAGTTCGTCAAACAGGGGGCGCAGATCTACCGCAAGGCATAGCGGCTGAGAGCCGCACCGGATGGCGTTCTGCGGCATGCCATGGCGCAGAGCGCCATTTCATGCGCCTCCCCGGGCAGGGGTGCCTGGAATCATTGCGGGGTGCGGCTTTCAGGGCGGTTGGGCTGGAGTTGGAGAAGGATCCCGATCCGCAAGGATGCCTGTCGTCACCCGCTCGTTTCCGCCCAGATCCTGCGCGGTTCGGACGCTCCGGAAACCTGCCTCCTGCATGCGGATGCGCATCGCCGCGCCCTGGTTCCACCCGTGCTCGACAAACAGCTTGCCGTGCGCACACAAATGCGGCGGCGCGCCGCGAATGATGGTCTCCAGATCGCCATCGCCGGCCGGGCCGTTGCCGACGAGCGCGCCGCGCGGCTCGAATCGCAAATCGCCCTGTTCGAGGTGCGGGTCGCGCGGGGCAACGTAGGGCGGATTGGCAACGATGAGATCGAAGCGTTGCCCGCCGAGCGCGGCATACCAGTCGGATCCGATGAGTCGCAGCCGCGCACCGAGCGCGCCGGCATTTTCGCGCGCGACTGCGAGCGCGGTGGGCGAAACGTCGGTGGCGATGACATCCGCACCCGGCAGTTGCAGGGCCAGCGTGATCGCCAGGACGCCGCTGCCGGTGCCCAGATCGAGCAACCGCGGTGTTGCTGCGCGATCGAATTCAGCGAGAACAAGATCGATCAGCAGTTCTGTCTCGGGTCGCGGGATCAGCACATCCGGCGTGACGGCAAAGCGCCGCCCGTAAAATTCGCGCCAGCCGATCAGGTATGCGATCGGCTCACCGGCGCCGCGCCGCGCCACCATGGACTGGAACGCTTGCCACGCGTGCGGTTCGAGTTCGCGCTCGGCAAAGGCGACCTGCTGCGCATGGGCGAATCCGGCAACATGCTGGAGCAGCACCCGGGAATCGACCGCGCCGATCTGCTCGCCGGCGAAGCGCAAGGCGTGCCGGATCGATGCCATCGTGTCAGGCCGATTCGCCGGCCAGCGCGGCAAGCAGTTCGGCCTGATGTTCCGCTGCCAGCGCGGCAAGGATCTCGTTCATGTCGCCGTCCATGATCGAATCGATCTTGTAGAGCGTCAGATTGATGCGATGGTCGGTAACGCGGCCCTGGGGAAAGTTGTAGGTGCGGATGCGCTCGGAACGGTCGCCCGATCCGATCAGGCTCTTGCGCTCCGAAGCGATCTTCGCCGCCTGTTCGTCCACCTGCGCCGCCTTGATACGCGCGGCCAGCACGCTCATCGCCTGCGCCTTGTTGCGGTGCTGTGAGCGGTCGTCCTGGCACTCGACGACGATGCCTGTCGGCAAATGCGTAATGCGTACCGCGGAATCGGTCTTGTTGATGTGCTGGCCGCCGGCGCCGCTGGCGCGGAAGGTGTCGATGCGCAGGTCGGCAGGATTGATCGACACGTCGCTGATGTCGTCTACCTCGGGCAGAACGGCGACGGTGCAGGCCGATGTATGAATGCGCCCCTGCGTTTCGGTCGCCGGCACGCGCTGCACGCGGTGGCCGCCGGATTCGAACTTGAGCTTCGAATAGGCGCCCTGACCACTCAGCTTGACGATCACTTCCTTGTAGCCGCCGAGATCGGATTCGCTGGCCGAGATCATCTCGACCTTCCAGCGCTGGCGTTCGGCGTAGCGGGTGTACATCCGCAGCAAGTCCGCGGCAAACAGCGCCGACTCGTCGCCGCCGGTGCCGGCACGAATCTCCAGAAACAGGTTGCGTTCGTCATTGGGATCCTTCGGCAGCAGAGCCCGCTGCAAGTCGTCCTCCAAGCGTTCGATGTCGGCCTTGCAGGATACGACTTCCTCGGCTGCCAGTTCTTTCATCTCGGGGTCGCCGAGCATCGCCTGCGCCGCCGCAAGTTCACGCTGCGCGCTGCGCCAGGCGTGGTAAAGCGCGACCACCGGCGCAATCTCCGCATGCTCGCGCGTGAGCTTGCGGTATGCATCCATGTCGCGTGTCGACTCCTCGTGCCCGAGGGTGGCATCGAGTTCGTCCAGCCGTTGGGCGAGTCGTTCAAGCTTGTCGCTGATCGAAGATTTCATTGGGAATTGGCGAGCGTGCAACAGCCGGGCGCGCGTCGCGGGCGATTGCCCGAGGCGCGCGCCGGCGGTCGCTACTCGTGCGAGTTGTCCTGGGCGTTGAAGTGGAACAGGCGGCCGAGCAGGGACGCGAGATCGTTGCGCGCTTCGCCTTCGGCGGAACTGAGCAAGTGCGTCGGGCCGTGCATGAACTTGTTGGTCAGACCGTGCGACAGCGCCTCGATCACGCGCTGCGGGTCTTCGCCGTGCGCCAGATGTCTTATCGCCCGTTCCACCTCGCGCCGGCGCATGCGTTCGGCATTGTCGCGGAGCGCGCGGATGGTCGGCACTGCATCGCGCGATTCAATCCAGTGGAGAAAGTGATCGACCCGCGTATCGATGATCTGCTCCGCCTCGACCACCGCGGCCTGACGCGATTGCATGCCCGATTCGACGATCTGCGCCAGATCATCGAGCGAGTACAGAAAGACGTCGTCCAACTCGGCAACCTCGGCCTCGACATCGCGCGGCACGGCCAGATCGACCATCACCATCGGCCGCCGCCGCCGCGCGCGGATCGCCCGCTCCACCATGCCGAGGCCGATGATCGGCAGGGGGCTCGCGGTGCAGGAAACTACGATGTCGTAGCGCGGCAAAAGGCCGGCGACCTCGTCGAGCTTGATAGCGTCACCGCCGATGCGCTGCGCCAGCGCAAGGCCGCGCTGCATGGTGCGGTTGGCGACGGTGATCTGTTTCGGTTTGCCGGCGGCGAAATGCGCAGCCAGCAATTCGATCATCTCGCCAGCACCGATGAGCAGCACGCGCTGATCGGAGGTGCGCTCGAAGATGCGTTCCGTCAGATGCACCGCAGCCGCGGCCATCGACACGATGTTGGCACCGATCGCGGTGCTAGAACGCACTTCCTTGGCAACCGCAAAGGTCTTCTGGAACAGCTTGTGCAGCAACGCGCCGAGGGTGCCCGCCTCTTCGGCGGCACGCGCCGCCTGCTTCATCTGGCCGAGGATCTGCGGCTCACCGAGCACCATCGAATCGAGCCCGCTGGCCACGCGAAACATGTGGCGCACTGCATCGCGCTGCGGCAGTGTGTATAGATGCGGAGAGATGCTTTGCAGCGGCAGGCGGTGGTATTCGGCCAGCCAGTCGGCGGCCGCCTGGGGATCGTTGGTCGCGCAGTAGAGTTCGGTGCGGTTGCAGGTGGACAGGATCGCAGCTTCGCCGACCGGGCGCCCACTTACCAGTTGATTCAGAGCCTCGTTGACGCGCTCAGGCTGAAACACCACCTTCTCGCGAACCGCAAGCGGTGCCGTATGGTGATTGATGCCCAGAGCAAAGAGGCGCATGCGTGCTCGCTAACCAACCGGGGAAATCGACCGCTGCGGATTCAGGCAGACAACGTATCGGGTCATTATAGTCCGCACCGGCCAAACACCGAACCGGCGGATCGCGGGGTGGCTGGAAGTGGCCGCCGAGATGGTGGCCAGGGGCAGAATCGAACTGCCGACACGCGGATTTTCAGTCCGCTGCTCTACCAACTGAGCTACCTGGCCATCTTGAAGAGCGGCGGATTATAGCGGGGCGGGCCGCAGGCGTAAAGTACGGCATGCCGTTCGGGCGCCCGCCAAAGCGTGATGTCGGCGGCGACATCGCGGTTCGGCAGGCGCATCGGCAGGAGCGCAACCGCGCATTGCGATTCGCTTCCCGGCGACTCAATAGCCGAGAAGATCGAGGCGGAAATTCTGCCCGACCACTCGCCGCAATCGGACGACAACCTGCAGGCTCTCGGCCAGGATTTCCTTGTCGATGTGCGTGAGATCGTCCGGACGCAGGCGATTTGTTGCCGGCATGCCGCAGTCCATTGCGGCGAGGCCGCATTCGGCCCGCACGGTGCACATGAAGCGAAAGGCCTCGACGACTTCGCGCGCGAAACGTTTGTCCAGCGTGCGCAAATCCACCAGGGCCTCGATGCGATTTAGCGTCGGCGTGGTCTTGAGGTTGTTCTTCAGGGCCAGGGCGCGAATCCCGTGCACGATCGGAAACACGCCACCCTTCTTTATGTCCAGCGTGCCCGCAAGCTCGCCGGAGCGATCGAGTTGAAGCCGAGAGAACATGCCGATCGGCACCGGAAACGCATTGATGGCGCTGGCAAAACGGGCACAAAAGGCGTCGCTGGTGGCGGCCGCCTCGAACAGCGCCGCCTTGACTCCGTTGAGCAAATGTTCGTCGCCGGCTACTGCCTCGGCATCGAAGAAGATGGCGAGGTTCATCACGTCGTCGTTGCTGCTGGAGGCGATCCAGTTCGATACCTGCGCGCGAAATCCCGATTGCGTGAGGACCCAGGAGGGATTGCTGATCATGATGTCGCCCGGACAGCGCGGGTAACCAAGATCGATCGCCGCACCGGTGATGGCGCAGCATGACGGCATTATCGATTCGACATCGAGCCCGTCGCGGACGATCAGGGCATTGTCCTGATCGGTCGGCAGTATCTGTTCGCTGCGCCCTTCGCTTCCCATGACGATGAAACACACGTCCTGCTGAACCTCCTTCGGTACCAGCATTTCGAACAGACGGCGGAAGATCGCCCGATGAACATCGCTCGCCAGTCGGCCGATGCGGTCGGATTTCATGCCGTTTCGCAACAACGCGCCGACCAAGCGCAGCATGGCATCGGCCGCAGGCCTGAGGTCGGTGGGCTGCTCTGCCCGGGCGACCACCTCCAATATCGCGCTGGAATGCAGCGCCAGGTAGCCGAGCACATCCGTCTGCTCGAGCACGGCGAAGATTTGGCCCTGATCGGTGACCAGCAGGCTTTCAACGCCGAGCCGCTGCATCTGGATCAATGCATCGAGCAGCGGCGCGCCGGAGTCGATGGTCGCCAGTGGATAGCGGGCAACCCGCACGATCTGCGCATCCGGCGGAACCTCGTTGAGGGCCAGGGCGTCGCGCAGGCTCGAATCGGTGATGATCGCGCTGTCTGCCCCGGCATCGATCAGCAGGCAGCCGACCCGTTGGTCGCGCATCGCACGTGCGGCGTCGCGCAGCGTGGCATCTGCCTGGATGCGAACCGGTTCCCTCAGTGCGACATCGCGGACACGGGCTGTCATCAGTGTCTGCGCCTCGACCCCCGATTCGTGCCAATCTCCGCCGGGCTGGTTCATCGTCGCTGCGCGTCCGAGAAAGAGGAGTGAAGGTGGGTGCAACCAACCACTGCGCGGATTATACGTCGCAGCCGCCGCGCATACTGCCGTGGCAGCCCGAATCCCGGTGGCCGCAGCTTTCGCCCTATTGGAGTAAGATTGCGCCGCGGCCAGACTGCCGGGTGGTCCGCAGGTTGCCAGCAATCCCGGAGAATTTCGTGCCGGCCGATGTAAGGTAACCGTAAGTAGCGACAGCTAACTTGGCGTGCGCAGCATGTGGAAGTGCGGCTCGATCGATTCGGACTTTGGAGGAGAAAAGGTATGCAAGGGGACATGGACACAAGACTTCGGGATAACCCGAAATTCCAGAAACTGGTGAGCACCCGCAACACGTATTCGTATTTGATGACGCTCGCCATGATGGTTGTATATTTCGGGTACATCCTCCTGGTGGCTTTCAACAAGGAGTTCCTCGCGCAGAAACTGGGCGCAGGACTGGTGACGAGCATCGGTATCCCGATGGGAGTGGGCGTATTGCTGTTCACCATCATCATCACCGGCATCTATGTACGCCGCTCGAACACCGAGTTCGACTCGCTGAAAGAAGATCTCATCAAGGAGGCAAACAAATAATGGTCAAGAACATTCTCTTCGGCCTGGCTGCGCTGCTGGCGGCGTCGGTGGCGATTGCCGCCGGTTCCGACCTTGGCCAGACCACCAAACAGGCGACCAACTGGACGGCGATCGCGATGTTCGCCATTTTCGTCACGATCACGCTGTTCATCACCAAATGGGCAGCGGCGAGGACCAAGACAGCGGCCGACTTCTACACTGCGGGCGGCGGCATCACCGGCTTCCAGAACGGCTTGGCAATCGCTGGCGACTATATGTCGGCAGCGTCGTTCCTGGGGATTTCGGGCCTGGTGTTCGCCAACGGCTTCGACGGCCTGATCTTCTCGATCGGCTGGCTGGTCGGCTGGCCGGTTATCACGTTCCTGATGGCCGAACGCCTGCGCAATCTCGGCAAGTTCACCTTCGCCGATGTCGCGGGCTATCGCTTCGATGCGGTGCCGATCCGCTCCTTCGCGGCACTCGGCTCGCTGGTCGTGGTGGCGTTCTACATGATCGCGCAGATGGTCGGCGCAGGGCAGCTCATCAAGGTGCTGTTCGGCCTCGATTACAACGTGGCGGTGGTGCTGGTCGGCACGTTGATGATGATGTACGTGCTGTTCGGCGGCATGACGGCGACGACCTGGGTGCAGATCATCAAGGCCTGCCTGTTGCTGGTCGGTGCGACGTTCATGGCCCTCGCAGTGCTGTGGCAGTTCAACTTCAGTCCGGAAGCCCTGTTTGCCAAGGCGGTCGAAGTGCACAGCAAGCATGATGCGATCATGGGGCCGGGCGCGCTGATCAAGGATCCGATCTCGGCGATCTCGGTCGGCATGGCGCTGATGTTCGGTACGGCTGGTCTGCCGCACATCCTGATGCGCTTTTTCACCGTGCCCAACGCCAAGGAAGCCCGCAAGTCGGTTGCCTGGGCGACCACTTGGATCGGCTACTTCTATATCCTGACCTTTATCATCGGCTTCGGCGCCATCGTGATGCTGATCCAGGATCCGGCGGCCTATTACGTGCCGAAGATGGTTGATGGCGTACAAGCCGTCGGCGCTGACGGGAAGCCGCTCTGGGATGGACTGAAGGGCGGCGGCAACATGGCCGCTATCCACCTTTCGAATGCGGTCGGTGGCAACATCTTCCTCGGCTTCATCTCGGCGGTGGCCTTCGCAACGATTCTCGCGGTGGTCTCGGGCCTGACGCTGGCGGGCGCCTCGGCCGTGTCGCATGACCTGTATGCTACGGTGTTCAAGAAGGGTAAGGCGGATTCGGCGCACGAACTCCGCGTGTCTAAGATCACCACGATCTTCTTGGGCATCCTGGCGGTGGTTTTGGGCGTCGCGTTCCAGAAGGAAAACGTCGCCTTCATGGTGATGCTGGCCTTCGCGGTCGCGTGTTCGGCCAATTTCCCGGTGCTGTTCATGTCGGTGCTGTGGA
>WBZP01002570.1_pt1 | contig 20721 bp, 21 predicted proteins | sample 5204301 | NCBI WGS metagenome assembly WBZP01 (sample SAMN12412401, study PRJNA552823) | activated sludge metagenome | isolation source: activated sludge from nitrification reactor of wastewater treatment plant... | place: USA: Pennsylvania | collected 2017
CGCGGCCACTCCCCTTGGCGCTATCTCGAACGCGCCATCGCCAACCGCCGCGCCGGCCAGCCCCTCGCCCCCTTACCCCAGTAGGGGGGGCTGAACGGCTACACTTGAACAAGGGAATTAAATGATTTCCGACCTAATTCCAATGATTTTTCATATCCAGGATTTGCTGTTAAATGCCAAAATCCAGCAGGTTCATTATGTAAGTGATAGAAAGGAAGAGCCAGATTCATCACATATTCAGTATCAACAAGTAATGACCAGTGGGTTTTGAACCTTAATACTAATTCAGGTGTGATTTCAATAGTTCGGCTAGTGATTTGCCCTGTATCAATCATATCGATTATTGAAAGCAAAAGAACTGGTTTATGCGGTGCTGGACCACCATAGATTTTTGCCCTTGCACGATCCAAGCGAAGGTTATGAAGAGCTTTAATATATTTGTTTATGGATTTCATTATATTTGACGGGACAAAATATTTGTTGTTATTCGTCCAATGGTAATCCCAACGCCTTTTTGATAACGCTTGTGGTTTGGATGATATGACCGATCATTTTGGACACCCTGCCCCTAACCAGCGCGCGACCTTCCCAAAGTTCCAAGTTGTGTCTTGACCAATCGATCTGACTCAAACCGATAAGATGCTTCTGCCAATCATCAGGGTGGAGTTTGATCAAGGCATTACCAGCTCTGCCGAGCGCTTGTAGGACGATACTATGACAATGAATATAGTCTTCCCGAACCTCACTGGCGGATAACTGGCCCTGCTGTACCAATCCCCAAGTTGGAATTTGTTCGGCTACCGCCTCCCAATAACTCCTTACCAAGTCGGCATCGTCTACTAGAGTATCAGTTGCCATTCCCTCAATGACATCAGCGCAAGCATGATGAAAGGCGGAAAGGGTAAAAAGTTTGCGGGAACGTTTGGCCAGTGAAGTTTTTTCCATCTCCACAATGTCTTGGAAAATCCTGGATTTTGTGATTACCAGTTTGACCAGTCGGGATTGTGCACTTCGGTAATCGTTTATTCCTGGGGATGGGTTGGGCCGGACAGCATGGCGGTTCAAGTCGACGTAGCGTTGTTGACAGCGCTCCAACCCAATATCAAGGAAAAAGAGGATGGGAATAGTTTCATTACCAAGTTCGGGTCGCCGGTCCAAGGCTTGGAGGAGAGCGACGCGGCGGTGCTGGCCATCGTTCATGACGAAATGGGCGTTCATGGGCACCCGCAAGTTTCCCAACCAGTTCTGACCTGGCAAAGGCTCAAAAACTGATTGGGAATCAATGGAAACCATCAGTGGTGCGAATACATAACTGTCGGGGTTATTCAAAACGTAATTAGACATCTCGCGAATACGAGTTCGGTTCAAGGTCCGCTGAATGCGTAGCTCAGGACGTATTTCATCCTCGTCAAAAATTGAGATCTGCCGCAACATTCGTAGCGTCCACATGGCAACGTAGCACTCGTGTCCGGCTTGACAGCCACGAACAACCGGGAAGGTTAGAATCGGATAGGTTTCCATGGAAAAGCTTTTCAGATTAGTACCAGAGGAACTGGGTCGATTTCACCGCTTAATGCAACGTTTTCAAATACTCTTCGAGTTGGCGCAGTTCCTCGGGTCCCAGCCCGCGCAACCGCTCCTCGGGCTTCAGTCCCCGCAACCGCTCCTCGGGTGGTAACTGGTCCAGAACCGCCCGCTGCTCTTCCGGCGTCAGTTCCTGCAAAAAACGCTGGCGCGCTTCGCGCACAAATTCTTCCATCGTGTAAGCCATGGCTTAATGCAGCTTTTTTAGATAGTTCTCGATTTGACGCAATTCTTCGGGTCCTAGCCCGCGCAACCACTCCTCGGGCTTCAGTCCCCGCAACCGCTCCTCGGGCGGTAACCGGTCCACTATCGCGCGCTGTTCTTCCAGCGTCAGTTCCTGCAAGAACCGTTGACGCGCTTCGCGCACAAATTCTTCCATCGTGTAAGCCATGGTCGGATCCTCCAGAATGTGAACCAAATACAAACAGCGAAGCAATTCCCAGGTGTCTTTGCGGCGCGGGCGATAGTGCGTCGCGCCATGTCGAATCCGATCCTGCCGCGTGCTGAACAATTCCCAAGGGGCAGTAGCTCGAAATGCCGGTTTTCACCCTCCGCCACGCGGCGAAAGCGCAGCGTGACGCTCGTGCCCTCGCCGAGGTCGCCGCCCCGGTGGATGGAGTCCCGTAAATAGTCCCGATAACCGCGTTCCCGGTTGGAAAGGCGCGCTTTGGGGCCGTAGAAGGCGAGTTGAATCGCGTCCAACAGGGTCGTTTTACCGCCGCCATTCATGCCGCCAAAGAGGATGACCGGTTTGCCATCCTCCGGCGTGAGCACCGCTTCCTGCCGGCCGCCGTAGGCGCCGAAATTTTCCAGGATGATCGTGTCCAGGATCATGGTTGCAATTCATCCCCCCCACCCCGGCCCTCCCCCACCAAGGGGGAGGGAGTTTCAATGGTCTCTTCCGTGACCTGGCCAAAAGCGCGGTCCTTGCGCTCGTTTTCGCGCTGCTTGCGCTCGTTCGCCCGGTGCTGGGCGCGCGCCACGGCATCCTCGCGGTCGTCGTAGAAATGACGGCGGAACGCTTTCTCCAATTGATCGTACAGGCCAGCCCGACGGGCCGAGGTTCGCTGTTGCTGGGTCAGACTCAATAGTTCCCGCGTGAGTTCGTAATGCAGGCGGTCGCTCGCGCAGAGTTCTTCCAGTTCGCGCATTTCCGGCTCACCCAGCATCCGATTGTCGTCCAATGGCCGACCTGGGTAATCTTCTCTCGTTGCCTCTCGATACAAACGCGGCAGCGAGTCTTCCAACTCGTGCTTGTCCACGACCCAGATGCGGCGGATTTCCTGCAACTCTTCCAGCGTGATCAACTCGATTCCCCGCACATCGGGCGGGCCATTTCGCCGGATGTAGGTTTGCGCGCCGAGCAGCTTGGTCAACCAAGTCTGCCGGGATTCTTGCGTGTAGGGGCCGGGAACTGGTTTGCCACCAGCCATCAATTGAACAGATCCTGTCAACCGGCGAAAGTCACGCAGGTGGTGGTCGGAATACTCTTCATCGGTATCTCCGTTACTCCGGAAATCCAGCGCGTTCCGCAGATCCAGCAACGGCATCATCCATTCCTTTTCGACATCATTCTGGATCATGGCCGTCATGGATTTATCTTTTTCCACAAGCGTGCAAACCCAGCAACCGAACCGGGAGTCCCCACAACTGGGTGTGGTGTTATCCACAACCAGCGGGCATTCACCGTCTGGCGAGGCCCCGGCATACATGCCCATCAGTTCCTTGTTGCTGGCTCCCCAGGGATTCTTCTGGTTATTCAAAAAGAACCAAACGTCGTCACTGGTCCAAGCCTCTACCGGCGTGTAGATCATGCATCCAGGAAGCGTTGCGCTTGGACTCAAGCGGTCTCTGACGCGAAAGCGGGTGTTTTTTTCCAGAACTCTGGCTCTTGCGATACTCTCCGCCTTACGTGCTCCGAGGCAAAGTATGGCTTCGCCGTTATCGGTTACGACTTGGCTGATAAATCGATTCGATGGTCGGATCTTCAAGCGTTCCGTGCACCATCGGAATTTTGGTCTAGGGGCGGGGTAACCGCGTCCGATCAAATTCACCCAGAAAGAATCTGCGACTCTCGGGCGAAGCAGCCGAGGCCGAACCGGTATTCCCTGTTCGGCGGCGGCGTGTTGCATCACCTCCAGGGAAGTCGCCACCCAGGCGGCGACGATCGGATTCTCTACCAGGGTATCGGTGGAAATGACATGAATCGTCTTGCGGCGCTGTTCTGGCGGCAGGTCGGCGATGGCGCCCCAGACGAGTTGGAGAGTAGCGGTGGAATCCTTGCCGCCCGAGTAGCCAATGATCCAGGGCGCCGCATCGGCGGTGTAGAGGGCGCGGATTTCCGCGTGGAGCAGGGCAATGGTGGCCTGGAACCCCCGTTCGGTGAAAGCGGAAGCGTGGGACGCGCCCGTGTTGCCGGAAGTGGTCGGCGGCGCGTCGTCGCCATTCGAGCCATCCCCGTCAACGATCAGCGCCAGTTCCGGCTGAGTCGGGACGATCCGGGCCGGGTCGGCGGTGGATTTGAGCGTGGATTTCATCGGTAACCATCCGGCGGGATTGTCGATCCGCCCGTTTTGCGGCCGTGAGCGGTTTCCACCCGCTGCTGTTCCTCGTCCAGCGGCAGCGCCAGGGCTTGCTTGATGACGTTGGTGGTGAGGACGACGTTAGTTGTCACCTTGGACACCTTGCCACCGATCAGGGCACGACCTTCCCAAACCCCGGCGTTGCCTCGCGACCAGTCGATCCGGCTCAAATTCTCCAGTCGTTGCCGCCAGTCGTCGGGGTAAAGCTTGAGCAGGGTATTGCCCGCCTTGCCGAGCGCCTGAAGGGCGATGCCGTGCGAGTGGATAAAGCCTTCCCGGACCTCGCTGGCCGGCAGCCGGCCCTCCAACACCTGACGCCATGCCGGAAAAGACTCCGCCACGGTTTCCCAGTAACCGCGCGCCAGGTCGGCGTCTTCGGTCAAATTTCCGGTGGCCATCCCCTCGATCAGGTCTGCGCAGGCGTTGTGGAAAGCGGACAGGGTGAAGAGCTTGCGGGAGCGTTTGGCCAGGGACGATTTCTCCATGTCCACGATATTGCGGAACACTTCGGATTTCGTGATCACCAGTTTGGCCAGACGCGCCTTGTCGTTGCGGTGGTCGTACAGCAGGCCCAGCGACCGGCTCGGCCGGATGGCATAGCGGTTCAGGTCGGCGAACATCTGCTGGCAGCGCTCCAGGCCGATGTCGAGAAAGAACACGACGGCGATGGTTTCGTGGCTCAGCTCGGGTCGCTGGTCCAAGGCTTCGATGATGGCGGCGCGGCGGTGCTGGCCATCGTTGATGATGAAGCGAGCCTCCATCGGCACTCGCAGCAACCCCAGCTTGTCCTGGCCGGGCAGCGGCTCGAAGGTCACTTGGGAGTCAATCGAGACCGTCAGCGCCGAAAACACGTAATCATCAGGATTTTCCAGGATGTAATCGGCGATCTCGGGGATGCGCGCCTTGTTCAGGACCCGCTGAGCGCGCAACTCGGGCGGCAGCTCGTCCTCGTCGAAGATCGAAATCTGCCGCAGCATCCGCAGCGTCCACATGGCCACGTAGTACTCGCGCCGGGCCTGGAGGCCGCGAATGACCGGGAAGACGAGGGTTGGTTGGGTTTCCATGCCCAATCTTCAGCCAGAGTCGGTGCGGCGGATGGTTGGCATGGTCGCCTTCATCACACGATGTTTATCGGAAAACAGTCAATGTTTTGTTGATAGATGGCATTTGTTTGTTAAATTATAGATGATAATAAGCATACAATGACAGAAAAATTGTTTTCCAGCCGCTAACTCCCGAATTCTCAGACCATTGCCCCGATATTTTCGCGATCCACGGTGGTCAAGCTCGGCGAGCTTGAGTGCCTGACGCCCATGTAGTACTGTCACTACATTATGTTGCTTTAGGAGGGTATGACGATGACGATCACCACGATCTCAAGCCGTCAATTCAATCAGGACGCCAGCGGCGCCAAGAATGCTTCCAAGAATGGGCCGGTCATCATCACCGATCGAGGGCGCCCGGCGCATGTGCTGTTGACCATCGAGGAGTATCGTCGGATCGTTGGCGGCGGACGCAAGATCGCCGATCTGTTGGCGATGCCCGGGATCGAGGAGGTGGAATTGGCGATTCCTCGCCGAGATGAACTGGCCCGTCCCGCGGACCTGCCTTGATGTATCTGCTCGATACCAACGTCGTTTCCGAACTGCGCAAGGTTCGCGCCGGCAAGGCGGACGCCAGGGTTGCCGTATGGGCGGACAGCGTCGACGCGGTGGATTTGTTCTTGTCCGCGATCACCATTCAGGAGTTGGAGATTGGCGTCTTGCTGGCCGAGCGTCGCGATCCGACGCAGGGAGCGATGCTCCGTGCCTGGTTCGATCGCCATGTGCTACCCGCTTTTGCCGGCCGCGTACTGGCTGTGGATATTGCGATTGCTCGAAGAAGCGCGCGGCTTCATGTCCCGAATCCTCGCCCGCTGCGGGATTCGTTCATTGCGGCCACAGCAATGGTATATGGGTTGACGGTCGTGACCCGTGATGTCGGCGATTTCGAGTCCGCCGGAGTGCCGATTCTCAATCCATGGCATTGGGGATCTCACTCCGGCAAACCCATTCTCTAAACCTGAATGCCTCCCACCTACCTCGACTGCAACGCCACCACTCCCCTCGAACCTGAGGTACGGGAGATTTTGTTGCGATTTCTGACCGAGGAATTCGGCAACGAAGGCAGCCGCACCCACGAATACGGCGCGCGGGCCAAACAGGCGGTGCAAAAAGCCCGGGATCAGGTAGCCGCCGTGGTCGCGGCCCAGCGGGACGAGGTGATCTTTACCAGTGGCGCCACCGAGAGCAACAACCTCGCCATTCTCGGCTTGCGGGCGGCGGGCCTGGAGCAGGGCAAGCGGCACGTCATCACCAGCGCCATCGAGCACAAGGCCGTGCTGGAACCGTGCGCCGCGCTGGAAGCGGACGGCTTCGAAATCACCCGTCTGCCGGTCACCGCCGGCGGCTGGGTCGATCCGGATGCCGCGCGCGCCGCGCTCCGGCCGGACACCTGGCTGGTCTCCATCATGCAGGCCAACAACGAAACCGGCGTGCGCCAGCCGCTGGCCGCTATCGCCGAAGTGTTGAAGGACCATCCCGCCTGGTTCCACACCGACGCCGCGCAAGGCTTCGGCAAGGATCTCGAACCGCTCCGCCATCCCCGCATCGACCTGATCAGCCTCAGCGGCCACAAGCTCTACGGACCCAAGGGCATCGGCGCCCTGATCGCCCGTCGGCGCGGCTACGCTCGCCCGCCGCTGCGCCCGCTGACCTACGGCGGCGGCCAGGAACGGGGCCTGCGACCGGGAACCCTGCCGGTCGCCCTGATCGTCGCGCTCGGCCTCGCCGCCGAAATCGCCGTGCGCGACCATGACCCGCGCCGGCAAGCGTGCCGGCGCATCCGGGAGCAGGCGTTGGCGGCCCTCATCCCGCTGGAACCTCACCTGACCGGCGATCAGTCTCAGGTCATGGATCACGTCCTCAACCTGGCTTTCCCCGGCCTCGATTCCGAAGCGCTGATGGTCGGCCTGAAAGACCTGATCGCCATTTCCAACGGCTCGGCTTGCACCTCCAGCCGCTACACCCCCAGCCACGTCCTCAAGGCCATGGGTCTGGACGACGATCGGGCCAACGCCTGCGTCCGGATCAGTTGGTGCCACCTGACCCCAAAGGTCGATTGGGATGCGGTCGCGGCCAGAATTGGCGCCCTGCGCTAACGAGGTGGCCGTTCACACCCCTAACCGTCCCGCGCCCGCTCAACGTCAGAATCGCGGCTCCAGCGCAACCTGACTCAGCAGGGAGTTCCCCACAAAGCAGTTTTCCTTAGCCTTGCGATGTAATTCCCGTACTGCGTTCTCATCGGGAATCGTTGAGCCACCGAACGTCACCTGGGGCCGCAAGGTCATCCGGGCGACCATTATCTTGCCTTTCTCATTCTTGCCAAGTTCGGCCACTGGCTCGTCCTCGTAGCGATCCACCACCAGTTTCCTGAGCGCGGCAATGGACAGGAACGTCAGCATGTGGCAACTGGACAGCGCCGCCAACAGCGCCTCCTCGGGATTGCTCATCTCGGGGTTGCCGGAATAGTCCGGCGCGGACGAGCCTTGCACGGTCTGGCCGCCGGCCAGCCGCCAAACATGGTCGCGGCTGAAGGTTTTTACGTCGAAGTCCGGCGTCGCGCGCCGCCAACTCAGGCCGATGGAAAAGCTGGACATGATGGATTCCTCACGAGCATGAAGCAAAAAACCCAGGCGTTGTGCGCTCCGTGGGCAAAAATCGTCACCGACTGGCCGGTTGCAACACCTCCAGCGCCGCCGGAGCGCAAGCATCGCCGCGCAGCGCCTGTTCCAGACCAGCGATGCGCTCGCGCAATTCGCTGTTGACCGCTTCGCGCCGGGCCAGCAGCGCCGCGCCGTCCGTCATCGGGATGGTGAATTGCGCCCCGCCCCGAGAGCTGAGTCCCGCGCCGCCCATTAGCCAGCCAGCGGCCAGACCACACAGTAGAATCCCGAGCGCCGCCAAGCCCCAGCTCCCGGCGCGCTGGTAGCGGGGAATCGCCGCCTCGGCGGCGTACATGGTGAACTGTGGATATTCCTGCTTGATCATGGACTTTCCTCAGCGCTCCACCGTGAAGGTCGTGACCGGCGTCACCGTGTTGGGCCGGATCGCACCCTTGAACACCGACTCCTGGCCGCCCCGGATCAGGCGCACCTGAAAGGGCGTCTCCCGTGGATTCTGCTCGTCCTTGCGCGGCGCGTAGCGCACGGCGATTTCATAGCTTCCCGGCCCAGCCCGGCCCGCCGGCCAGAAGGCATTCTCCACCGGCCGGTTGCTCAGGCCGGCGCGGGCGGCGTTGGCATCCACGTCCAGAGCGCCGCCGCATGCGGCCGGATTGCGATAATCCAGTTGCTGACCGGACGGGCAGCGCACCACCAGATCGAGATCGCCCGAACTGTTCCACAGCAGCGTCGCGGTAATCTCGCCGGTCGCCGCGCCAGCGGCGGACAGGCGGCTGGTGAATTCCCGGCGTTCCTCGGGAGTTGGTTCGGCTTTGACCGGCGGCTCGACCCGGACTGGTGATTCGGCCTTGACCGGCGGCTCGACCTGGGCCAGTGGTGGTTGTCGCAACGGCGCGTCCGCCACCGGCGCGCGCTCGGCCAGAACATCTTCCAGGGTCCGCGCGGGCGATTCCATCCCCGACGGGACGCGGGACACCGGCTTTGCCGGTAGTGAACTGGCGTTATCCGGGGAGTTGGCGATAGTTACCGGCGGTTGTATCACCACCGCCGGCATCGTGCGATCTGGCGAGACCCACGCTTCCGTGGGAGGAACCGCCGCGCGGTCGGCGGCTGGAGCTTCCGTGGCTGAAACCGTTGCGCGGTCGATGATGGGGGCTTTGATCGCCGGCGCGCGCGGACTCTCTCCACCCGCGACGGCGACCGCGGATCGCGCCGGAACCGTACCGCTACCGCCGGGTTCCCGAATAGCGGGCGCGGCGGTGGCGGCATCCGATCCAGCGGCTGGCAACGGACACTGACCACGCCGCCCGGCGAGTTCCACCAACAAGTTTTCAAGCCGGGTCCGCAACTCCGTCTCGGTGGACTGCGCCTGGGCCAGGGCGCGCTCCAAGTCGGCGTCCGGCAATAACCCCGATTTTTCGCCAGTGCCGGGAGACAATGACGGGCGCCCCATCCCCCACCAGAAGGCCGCGATCACGGCCAACAGCACGGCGAGCGCGAACACACTCCAGAAATACCGGGAACCGACCACCACGTAGCGCAGCGATGTAATGGGCGCGGACTCCGGCTCTGGCGATGAACCGGCCGCGCCCTCGACGGGATCGGGCTCCAGTTTTGGCGGAGGCAGCCGTTCGGACTCCTCCCCCCAACCCTCCCCCACCAGAGAGGAGGGAGCCTTTGCGGAATCGTCGGCGATGGGCTCCCCCTCCCCTTCGTGGGAGGGAGTGACAGGAAGGGGGCTAATGTTTACTGGCGGAAACGCCGGTTCGGGTGACGACGACGGATCGATCAACGGTGGCGACTCGACCACAACCTCCTGCTCCGGCGCGGCGGCAGTGGCCAGCTCGGGCATGGCGATCTCTGGCATCGCCACGTCGCGCGGCGGTTCAACCGAATTTGGCGTGGGCGGAGCAACCACCGGGCTTCGCGCCGGATCCGCCAGCGTCTCCCAAGGCCGATCCGCTACGAATCCCCAGCGGATCATCACCGGCCGACCCTCGACCAGAAACACCTCGGTTTCCGCCGGCGTGCCCAGCGCCACCCGCAGCATCGCGCCCAATTGCGCTCGGCGGGGATCATTGGAAGCGGCATAGCGCTCCGCCAGTTCCCGCCCGCGTTCCACCAGCTCATGAACTTGGGCGAGCATCGGCTGGCGCTGCTCCTCGGCCAGATCGCTCAGCGCCACCGGCGGTTGATCGGGATCACCCTCGGTGTACCAGTCAATGCGGTTATTGACGCGATCCACCACCGGTTCGGCCAGCAAACCCGCCGCCTCCGGCCCCAGTTCGCTGGCCAGCACCGCCCGGATTTGCGGATACAGGGCGTGCAGCGGCTGGCCGAAGCCGCCGGTCTCGCGCATCCCATCAAAGGAACCGCTGCTCAGAAGAATCTGCTCCACCATGCCTGTCTCGCCTCCACGAATGCCGCGCTCAGGATCACACCCTGGAACAACCTTCACCGGTTTCCCGGTAGGAACGGCTCGCGAACCGCCCCTACTTTACCGCCGGGGTCGATGCATCGGCCGGCTCGGTCAGGGCAATATCCACGCCGCCGCCGCCCAAGGTCAGCTCGAAGCCATACTGCACGTTCTGCAGGTACAGCATGACGCCCTTTTCGTTGCGCAACAAGGCGTTGCCGCCGCCCTGAACCACGGTGAACCCGCCCTCGACCACGATATAGCGCCCAGGGAAATCGGCCAGTTCCCGCAGGCGGTAAACCTGGCCGAGCGCGTCAACCTTGGTAATCCCCAGCGTCGCCACCTTGATTCCCGACACCGTGAACGGATACTTACGCCCCTGGAATTCCAGCGCGCCCTGCCCCTGACTAAAGCCGAACAACAGCCCGAACGAGGTGCTGGAAAAGGCCAGGCGGGCGTCTGACTGCCGATCCTGGGCCAGCGCCGCACCCGTTCCAACCACCAGAATCACCGCCAACATCATCCGCGCCAATCGCATCGCTTTTTCTCCCACGCCAGACATTCATGCCGCCGGAATCAAATGCCGGGACCATTCATACTGGTTCAGCAACATCTTCTCCAGTTCGCGAGTGAGATCCACCTTCGAGCCACCCGTTTTGCCGCTGCGCGAACAGCTATCCAATGGCCAGACCCCCACCTTCTCGTCGAGGTTGACTTCCTTCCACTTGGGATGGCCCGTCTGTCGGAGCGTGCCGAGGTTGGCGCGGATGGCCTGGCCCAACGTCGCCAATTGCTGACAACGCTGGACGAAATAAGGATTCTGCTTGCCGGAAAAATCGAAACTCATCAACACCGCCTTGACCGCGATGGTCGACACGTCGCCGCTCAGCCATTCGTAATCAGCCTGGCCGATCCGGGCCGGCTGGTATTCGCGCAGCATGCGCGGATCGTCCAGCGGCACGAAGTGGATATTCGCCAGCATGGGCGCGAACTCCGGCTTGGTGATCAGATTGCCGACCTTGGTGAACAGGCTGACCGGCTTGCCGGCGACGTAGAACGTGGCGTCGGCCTCGCCCTTGAGCACGGCGGTCACCCCTTGCAGCGGCGGCAGATTCAGCAACTCGGCCGGCTTGACCCCGGTGATCTGCAACAAATTCATCGCGGTCAACCAGGTGCCGCTACCCTGCTCGCCCACCACCACCCGCTTGCCCTGCAGGTCATTGAACGATGCAATGGACTTGTTGGCGAACAGATGCACCTCCTCGTTGTAAAACGGGAAGATCAGCCGCAGCCGGCTGGCGACCTGGCGCATTTCGGGGTTCTCGGAGCGGCTGAGAAAGCCCAGCACGTCCGACTGCACGATGCCGAATGTGGCGTTTTCCTTACTGTTAATACGCTTGATATTGTCCACCGACCCCTGGGAATCCTTGACCAGGATGTCCAGGCCAGCGGTCTTGGCAACCCCGGCAATATCGTTGCCGAACTGAATGTAGGTGCCGGTCTTGGAACCGGTGACCATGCCAATCTGTTTGGCGTTGGTATCGTCGGCGCGCGCCGGCGTCAGCCCGCACCACATCAACAGCAGCAGGCCGCTCATTAGCAGACGGTTCATGAAGATGCTCCTCGCAATGCATCACGATGCAGTGGAATAAGTTGGCGTCCGATGGCTGCGGCGTTCAAGGCGACGGCTTTGGCCGGCGCAACCCTTTCTCCAGTTCCTGCTGGGTTGGATCGAACTGCGATTTCAGTTCTTCCTCCAGACTGCGACCGGAACCCGGCCGGCCGGGCGGAACCGACGACGGCAACTTCGGTGGAATCCTGGGAACCGGCGCAACGGCCGGTGGTGGGGGCGCGGGTGGTTGAACCGGCGCGACCGGCGCGGAGACCGGTATCTGGGGCATCCGCTCGGGCGTGGCGGGTTCCGGCGCGGGTATCGGTTCCGGCGCAGGTTTCGGTTCCGGCGCGGGTATCGGCTCCGGCGCGGGTATCGGCTCCGGCGCGGGTATCGGTTCCGGCGCGCGGTGGGCGCTGACCGGAGCGTCCGACGACGGCGAGGCCGTGGGTTCGATGGAGCGATTAGCGGTGTGGCTGAACCACCACCACCCTCCCAATGCCGCCAGCACCGCCAGAGCCGCCAGCAGGATCAATCCGATCGGCAATCCGGAACTTTCTCCGCGCCGTTCTCCGCCGGACGGCTCGGGGGGAACAGGCGGCGGTTCCGAAACTGGCGCCAGCCGGCGCGGCGGCGCTGTAATGATCGAGGGTTCCTCGACCGGACCCGGCGCGGGAGACGGTGGCGGCACGGGTATTGTCGGTGGCGCGACCGGTGGCTGGCCATCACCCCTGGTGGACGGAATCAGACGCCCCGGCGCCGTGCGTGTCGGATCGGCGACGGGGGGACGCTCAGTGCCTTTACCCTCGCTTTGCAGGGGGGATAGAGGTAGGGAGGAATTCGCGGACGGCCGCGCGCGCCCCGCCGCCAACTGGGCCGGCGCCTCTGGCGGCGAATGCGATCCCCGCAGCCGGTGTCCTACTACCTGGGTCGGTGCGTTGCCAGGGTCCGCCGCTGGCGGATCGGCGCCAATTTCAGGAATCGCCATGTCCGGGATGGGCAAATCCGCGTTGCCTATCTCCGGCAACGGCAGCGGCTCGACCGCTGGCATGGCGCTTGTTTTCGGTTCCAGGCGCGGCTTCGGGGCCAAGTCAACCCGCGTACCGCCGACCACCCGCCGCTCGCCGCTGGCGCTGCCTTGCTCGAGTTCCAACTCCAGCGGCCAGACGAAAGTCACGGCAGCGGTGTCCGCCAGTCCTTGACCGCGCACCGCCAGCGTGTACGGCATGTTTTCCAGTTGGAACGCCAGATCGGGATGGACCACGAACTTCAGCGCATCCCCGCTGTACCAGGCCTCCTCGGGTTGCAGCCAGCATTCCGCGCCCTGCCAGCCATCCGAACTGAGTTGGTTGGCGGCGAAACCGTGGCGGCTCAGGGCGAATTCAAAGGTTTCCAGGCTGCGCGGCAACCCGTTGAGGGTGACGATGGCGTGTCCCAGCGGGCGGGCGGGATCTTCCGAAACGCGAACCGATAGGGCGGACATCCAGCCTACTCCAGAAGTTTTTCGTTGGTTTGATTGTAAGCGAAGCGCGGAGGCGCGGCTCGAAATCCCGCTCAAGCGGCTGGCCGCAACCGTGCCAGTAACTCGCTCAACCGGCGGCCGGCGGTTGGCGGCCACATCCACCACCGCGCCATTACGGCAGTCAGCTTCAGTATCTTCTTCAACTTCACTTCATCCTTCCAAATTTCGGATGATCTCAGTATAGCGCTCCTGGTGTGGGACAGAGCCGAAGCCGCGCGATTGGGCCGAAGCAATGGTGGGAATCCTTACCATCAGGGCTACAATGCTGAAACCGTACTTGGAACCCGCCTGCGCCTGCCATGCCGTATCTCGAATGGACGAACAAATCCAAAGCCCTCGCTGACGTGGCCGACGTGCCTTATCACCTGCTGCGCTTCGAGCGCGGCTACGGCGATCCCAATGCCGACAATCTGCTGATTCGGGGCGATAACCTGCTGGCGCTCAAGGCGCTGCTGCCGTTTTATCGGGGCCGGGTTAAGTGTATCTACATCGACCCGCCTTACAACACCCAATCGGCTTTCGAGCATTACGACGACAAGTTGGAACATTCGCAGTGGCTGTCGTTAATGTATCCGCGCTTGGTGCTGTTGCGGGAACTGCTGGCGGAGGACGGGAGTATCTGGGTTTCGATTGATGATAACGAGGGGCATTACCTCAAAGTGTTGATGAATCAGGTTTTGGGACGCACTAACTTCATTGCGAGCAATGTTTGGCAGAAGCGCTACTCGCGAGAAAATCGCGAAGCTATAGGTGACGTGCATGAATACTTGCTTGTTTATGCAAAGCAGCCTTGAGAATTCAAGAAGCTTCGAAATTTTGTGCCTATCACCAAGGAGCAGGCAAAGGTTTATCGAAATCCAAACAATGACTCTCGCGGACGCTGGCGTCCTATTCCCATGACCGCACAAGAAGGTCATGCGACACCGGACCAGTTTTATAAAATCGTAACTCCGTCTGGAAAGGTTCATCGTCCACCAACAGGCCGCTGTTGGGGAATTTCTAAATCGACTTATGAGCGGTTATTGACCGAAGAGCGTATCTACTTTGGTAAAAATGGTAATGCCCAACCGAACATTATTCGATACCTGTCAGAAGTGCCTGGAGTGGCTCCTTGGACTTGGTGGCCATCCAATGAAGTGGGACACACCGACGAGTCAAAAAAAGAAATTCACGCTTTATTTGGCAAAATAGAGGCGTTTGAGAGTCCCAAACCAGAGCGACTTATTCAACGCATTCTCCACATTGCCACTAATCCCGGCGACCTCGTTCTTGATTCCTTCCTTGGCTCCGGCACCACGGCGGCAGTCGCTCACAAAATGGGCCGTCGCTATATCGGTATCGAAATGGGCGACCACGCCGAAACCCATTGCATTCCGCGCCTAGAAAAGGTGATTGCCGGCGAACAAGGCGGCATTTCCCAAGCGGTTGGCTGGCAAGGCGGCGGCGGTTTCCGCTATTACACGCTGGACGAGCCGGTATTTCTCGCCGATGGCAGCATCAACCCGGCAGTGCGTTTCGCCGCACTGGCCGCGTATCTCTGGCACTTCGAGACCGGGCAGGCCACGAACCAGACTTTCGATTCGCCCTTTCTTGGCGAACATGCCGGCAAAGCCTATTACCTGCTCTACAACGGCATCCTCGGCGACCGCCGCCCGCAAGGCGGCAACGTGCTAACCGCCACCGTACTGGCCCAACTGCTGGCGCTGCATCCACATCCCGGCCCAAAAACGATTTATGGCGAATGTTCGCTTTTGGGCTCGGGGCGTTGCAGTACCGAACAAATCACCTTCAAGCAGATTCCGTATGACATACGGATGCGTTGAACTAAATTGGAAGCGCTCTTGAGGAGTCCTCGATCATGATCCGTCAAATCGTTGTTCCAACCGATAAACGGCTGGTGTTGGAATTGCCAGATCATTATTTGAACCAGCCCGTTGAAATAATAGCGTTCAAACTTCAAGAAACCGCACCATTAGTCGATGCGGTAAACCAGAATGAAGATTTGCTGGCAATTTTTGATCAATATGCTGGCAGTTTTGATGGAAAATTTAATCGCGATGAATTATATGACCGCTAAAGTTTTTGTTGATACGAATATTGTTGGTTACCTGATAAGCAGCGATTCGGCCAAGCGAGAAAGAGCCAAGGCAATCATGCGAGATAAGCCGGTTATTAGCACACAGGTTGCTAATTAATTCATCAACATTTGCATAAAAAAAGCCAAATTTGGCTTGACGGTAACTCATCGGCTGGTAGAGGCTTTATTGACAATATGCCCCGTAATTCCCGTTGATGACAAAACAGTTCGAAATGCAATGAAAATCGCCCAGCTTTATCAGTTTTCTCACTGGGATTGCCTTATTATCGCAGCAGCGCAGCAAGCAGGCTGTGCGATTCTGTATTCCGAGGATTTGCAGCATGGACAACGTATCGATCAACTCACCCTTATCAACCCTTTTCAGAGTTGATCCGCCAGGAAACGCTTGAACCATGCTGGAACTCAAAATTTACCAGCAAAACGCGCTGGGTACCCTTGAGCATTTTTTAAAACGGGTCCGCGTGGTTGGGATCGAAGCAGCTTGGCGAGAATGCGCCCCGGTGGTCACACCCAGCGGCGGACAACTTCCCTATCGAAAAGACGCCTTCGGCGACGACATTCCTTGCGTCTGCCTGCGCCTTCCCACCGGTGGCGGCAAAACCCTGTTGGCCGCTCATGCCGTGGCGCGGATCGGCAAGGCTTATCGCGATACCGACGCGCCGGTCGTTCTGTGGTTAACGTCTTCGGATACCATCCGCACCCAAACGGTGGCGGCGCTAAACACTGCCGGCCACCCCTACCGCCAAGCCCTGGAACGCAACCTGTCGCAACCGGCGCGCGTCCTGGAACTGGATCAACTCGCCACGGTAAATTCCTACGAAGTAGGGCGACAGGCCATCGTGCTGGTGGCGACCATCCAGGCGTTTCGGGTCCAGGACAAAAAGAAAGCGCAACGCACCGTCTATGCCTACGACGAACAACTGGAGCCACATTTTCAGGGGCTGACACCCCAGCAGACCGCCGGCCTCGACACGGTCAAACCCGCCGATTTGGCAAGCCAGCCCTACCTCACCACCGACGATCTCGGCAAGGTCAAGGCATCGCTCGCCAACTTCCTGCACCTGACCCACCCCATCGTTATCGTGGACGAGGCGCACAACAACCAGACCGATACCAGCTTCAAAACCCTCCAACGCCTCAATCCCGCCTGCGTCCTCGAACTGACGGCAACCCCGGTCGGCAGCAGCAACGTGCTCTATACCGTGTCGGCCCAAGCATTGAAGACCGAGGACATGATCAAGCTGCCTATCGTGCTGGCCGAACATCCCACCGGCTGGCGCGACGCGGTGCGCGATGCCATCCTGACCCGCCAGCGGCTGGAAACCCTGGCCCAGCGGGAAGAGGACTACATCCGCCCGGTGCTGTTGTTCCAAGCGCAAGCCAAGGGCGGCGAAGCCACGGTAGATATGCTGTTGGAGCATCTGACCAGTCCGGACGGCGCGGGACTGGATCGCAACGAAATCGCGGTGGCGACCGGAACGCAAAAGGGATTGGACGGCATCAACCTGTTCGATCCTACCTGCCGCATCCGTTACGTGATCACCGTGGAAGCCCTCAAGGAAGGCTGGGATTGCTCCTTTGCCTATGTGCTGTGCTCGTTGCAGGAATCGCGCTCGGCCAAGGATGTGGAACAATTGCTGGGCCGGGTATTGCGGATGCCCTACACCCGCGCCCGCGCCACGCCGGAACTGAACCGGGCTTACGCCCACGTCATGGCGGCGAGTTTTTCCGAAGCGGCCAACCAGTTGACCGACCGCTTGGTCCACAACATGGGCTTCGAAAAATACGAAGCGGCGGGGGCGGTGACGCCCGGTTCCGCTAGCCTGTTCCCGGATGAAGCCGCCACCGGAACCCGGCCCTTGCTGCCGGATTGCTTGTTGTCGGTTCCGGTCATACCCGCTTTGCCGGTGCCGGCCGAATTGCAGACAGTCATCGAGGTCCGTCCGACCAGCAGCGGTGCAACGGTGATCGTGCGCGGCGAGGTCTCGGAAGCCGTGGAGGACTACTTGCTTTCGGCCTATGCCGGCAAGCATCAGCAAGCGGTCAAGGAACAGCTCGAACAACATCACACCCGACAAGCAGCGCTACGCGCGCCCGCTGCTAGAGGCGAACCGTTCGCGCCGCTGCCGCAACTCTGTCTCGAATGGGACGGAGAATTGCAGCCGGTGGAACGGGAAACGCTCATGGAATTGGGCGAGTTCGACTTGCTCGCCCAACCGGTGCAACTGGCGGGTTTTGCCGTGCAGGAAACGGTCAACGCCTTTGAAATCGACCTGGACGGCGAAAAAGTGCTGTTGCGCTACACCGACAGCCGGCAACTGCATTTGAACGAGATCCCCACTCATGCCACGGAGCCGGATTTGGTGCGCTGGCTGGAATGGGAAGTGCGCCCGCCCGAGGGGAACATTCTCCCGGCGCAGTTGCGGAAATATCTGGTGAATCTGGTCAGCCATTTATTGCGCGACCGGGGCTTCACCTTCACCGCATTGGAGCGCGGCAAGGTGCAACTGGCGGACGCGATCCGCCGGGAAATCGACCGCTTGCGGAAAATCGCCATCACCAAGGGATTTCAGGCAGCCTTGCCGGGGATGACGACAGTACGGCTCGACGAGGGTTTTCGCTACGCCCTCACTTTTCACCCACAACGCTATCCCGCCCGCCCGCCGTATTACAGCGGCCGTTACCGGTTCGCCAAGCATTACTACCCGATGATTCACGACTTGCGCGAGAAAACCGCCAGCGGCCAACGCTCGGAAGAGTTTATTTGCGCCCAGGCGTTGGACGCCCATCTCCAGGTCAAGCATTGGGTGCGCAACGTGGAGCGAGAAGAGCGGTTTTCGTTCTGGCTGCCGACAGCGACCGATTACTTTTACCCGGACTTTGTGGCCGAACTCAGGGACGGGCGGATATTGGCGGTTGAATACAAGGGCGAACCCTATAAAACCAACGACGATTCCCGCGAGAAGATGCAGATTGGCCGACAGTGGGAAATTTCATCGGGCGGTCGTTGCCTGTTTCTTATGGCGGTGGCCTCGGACGAGCGAGGCCGCGACGTACAGCGACAAATCACCGACAAGATCGAAGCATCGATTTGTTCAGATTCAGCCACGGCGCAATAACTCCACGATAGCAGCGGCAGCCTGGCGGCTGGCGTCGCGGCGCAACATGTGGTGCAAAACATCGAATTCCGCCGTCAACCGGTCGCGGGCCATCGGCTGGTCCAGCCAGCGCAACACCGCTGGCCCCAGGTTTTCCACGGTCGCCGCGTCCTGGATAAACTCCGGAACCAGTTCCCGCCCGGCCAGCAGATTGGGCAAGGCAAAGTGAGAAATCCTCACCAGTCGCCGGGCGATCCACGCGGTCGCCGGCGCCACCCGATAGGCCACCACCATCGGTCGTTTGAGCAGCATCGCCTCCAGCGTCGCGGTGCCCGAGGCCAGCATCACCACATCGGCGGCGGCCATCACCGTGCGGGACTGGCCCTGCACCAGCGTCAGCGGCAAGGCCGGGGCGCGTTCGGCCCGCAGGCCCGCCAGCACCTCGTACAGTTGCGGCGTCGCCGCCGGCAGTACAAACCGCAGACCAGGATACCGGGCATTCAGCCAAACCGCAGTATCCAGAAACAGCGGGCCAAGCCGTCCAACCTCGCCCAAGCGGCTGCCTGGCAACAGTGCGATGAGCGGCGCAACATCGGCTGGCATCGGCAACCCCAACGCTTGGCGGGCCATCAATGGATCGCTGCGTAGTGGAATGGCATCGGCCAACGGATGGCCGACATCGCGCACCGACACTCCGCGATCCCGGTAAAACGCCGCTTCGAAGGGAAACAGGGTCAGCATCAAATCCACGGCGCTGGCGATCTTGCGCACTCGCCATGGTCGCCAGGCCCAGACCGACGGACTGACATAATGCACGGTGCGAATGCCGTGGGCGCGCAACCGGCGCTCCAGCCTCAGATTGAAATCCGGAGCGTCGATGCCGATGAACACCAGGGGCGGATCGGCGATGAGTTGCCGATAAAGCTGGCGGCGGAGGGCCAGCAGCTCGGGTAGATGTCGCAACACCTCCACCAGTCCCATGACCGCCAGTCGCTCCATCGGGGCCACGGTCTGAAAACCCTGGGCCAGCATCGCCGGCCCGCCGACGCCGGTAAAGCGGAGTTGGGGATAATGCATCCGGAGCGCCGCCATCAGACCGGCGCCGAGCAGATCGCCCGATAACTCGCCGGCGACGATGGCGATATGCATGAATAAGCGGTCCTAACGTTCCATCAACATAAACTCGCCGCGTTCCCTCTTCCGCGCCTTCCGTGGATAAACTAATCAGTGCTAGCGAACAATCCCGTTACGGGACGGCGTCGCCAGGAAATCGGCCAGGATTTGCAAGCGCGGGCATTCCACCGTCATCTCCCGCACCTTGTCCAGCGCATCTTCCAACCGTAAATTGGCGCGGTAGATCACCTTGTAGGCGCGACGGATCGCCTGAATCTCCTCGTCGGCAAAACCGCGCCGACGCAGTCCCTCGGCGTTGATGCCGTGCGGCTCGGCGCGATAGCCGGCCACGGTTACGTAGGGCGGCACATCCCGATGCACCCCGCAGGCAAAGCCGCAGAAGCTGTGCATACCCAGGCGAGTGAACTGGTACACCAGGGCGAAACCACCCAGCACCACATCGTCCTCAATATGGACATGGCCCGCCAGCGACGCCCCATTGGCGAAGATGGTTCGGTCGCCGACTACGCAATCGTGAGCGATGTGGACATAGGCCATGATCCAGTTGTCGTCGCCCAACCGGGTCAGCCCGGCATCCTGCGCCGTGCCGCGATTGATGGTGACGAATTCGCGGATAGTGTTGCGGTCGCCGATCTCCAGCCGGGTCGGCTCGCCGCCATACTTCTTGTCCTGCGGGATCTCGCCCAGCGAACTGAACTGGTAAATCCGGTTGTCGCGGCCGATTCGGGTCGGTCCCTGGATCACCACATGCGGGCCAATCCAGGTGCCAGCACCGATCTCCACCTCCGAACCAATCACCGAGAACGGACCTACCGTCACGTCCGGCGCCAGTCGGGCCAATGGGTCCACCACGGCGCGCGGATCGATCACGGGTTGATGTCCCGCCTGGCGCACATCAGCTCGGCGGACGCTACCAACTGCCCATCCACCTTGGCTTCGTAGATGAATTTACCG
>WBZP01002571.1_pt1 | contig 20715 bp, 20 predicted proteins | sample 5204301 | NCBI WGS metagenome assembly WBZP01 (sample SAMN12412401, study PRJNA552823) | activated sludge metagenome | isolation source: activated sludge from nitrification reactor of wastewater treatment plant... | place: USA: Pennsylvania | collected 2017
GATGGCGTCGTGGGCGATCTCGGCGTGCAGCTTCTCGCCATCGGAGTAGCGCGTATGGATGTGGAGATTGCCACTGTAACTATACCAACTGTCGGGCATAACGAGACTCATGGTTGGGCAGACGATAACTGGAATGCTATCCCGTTTGTTGTGGGTCAACAAGTAGCAACCGGTTCGATCTTACGTTGCCTGTCTGAGAATCTGCGCCCATAATGTGGATGAATGACACCTATCCGGCCAAACCCCTCCCTTGTCGCCTGTCTCTTCGTCACGTTGGCGCTGGCTCTGGCGCTGGCCGGCTGCGATCCCGGCGGCCGTCTGGCGCAGTTGACGCCCCAGCCGCCCGCGGCCACACCGGTTGTCCTCGGCGTCACCGCCGAAGCGCCGCCGGGGGGCGCGGCCGTGCCGACGGCCATCCCCCTGCCAACAGCCACCTACGACCCGACCCGCCCGGCCTGGACGGTGCTCTACTACGGCGGGGCCGACAACGGCCGCGCCGCATTCGTTTGGGACGATCTGAACGAGATGGAAGCCGGCGCGCCGTCGGATCAGGTGCAGGTCGTGGCCCAGGTTGACTGGCCGGAAGGCGGCCCGGCGGGCACGGCCGAAGCCGTTCGCTACCGCATTCAGGCCGACGACGACCCCACCCAACTGGCCTCGGAAGTGGTGGCCACATTGGGCGAGACGAACCAGGGCGACCCGGCGGCGCTGGCCGACTTCCTGCTGTGGGGCATGGCCACCTACCCGGCCAACAGCTATGCCCTGGTGTTGGGCGATTTCGGCGGCGGCTGGGTCGGCTGCTGCCTCGACACGGCCATCGGCGCGCCGCAGCAGAGCGACCACCTGACCCTTTCCGACCTGGATCAGGCGCTGGCCTATGTCCAGGGGCAAAATAACACCCGGCTGGAAGTTGTCGCCTTCGCCGCCAGTCTGATGGGCCAACTGGACGTGTTGCAAGCCATCCAGCCCTACGCGGCCTACGCCGTAGCATCTCCGGGGCTGGTTCCCGGCGCGTCGTGGGACTTCCAGGCGGCCTTGACCCAGCTCGCCGCCGACCCGTCGGTCGGTGGCCGCCAGTTGGCCGGCGATTTGACGACGGCCTTCATCAATTCCCATCGCCAACTGCGGGGGGATGAGTTCGTCGGCATGGCCGCCGTTGACCTGGCGCGCGTGCCGGCCCTCAGCGCGGCGGTCGAATCGCTGGCCGTGGCCCTGGCGGCCGATCCGGCGCTCTATGGCGAAGTCGCCGGCTTTGCGCGGCGTGGCGCGCCCATCTATGGCGCAGCCGCCCTGACTGACGCCCGGCGCATCGCCGCCGTTGACCTGTCACAGGCCGCGGCCCTCTTCACCGAGGCCAGCCCGCCGGGCGAAGCGCAGACGGCGGCCACGGCCGTGGGTGTGGCGCTGGGCGAAGCGCTGGTGGCCTACGAGGTCGGCCAGGGAGTGCCCGCCGGACGCGGCATCGCCCTCTACTGGCCCGACAGCACGGCGACGCTCAACCCACTCTACGCCGGTGTCAGCCGTCTGCCGTCGTGGGCCGGCTATCTGCCGCTGTTCGTCGCCGCTACCGGCGGCAACGAGGCCCGATTGACGTTCGACACCGGCCCGCGCCAGACGGTTCACGCCACGCAGCCGGCCCTGCTGCGCGCCGAGCTGTTCGCCCAGCGCGTCGGCGCGGTGGCCCAGATTGCCGAACAGGAAGAGGCCGACGGCCGGCGCGTGCTGCGCCAGATGCGCATCCTTCAGCCGGCGACACAGACCTTACCGGGCGGCACCGCGACCACGCTGTGGGCCGACGGCCGGCATGAGTCGCTCTTTGCCTGGGAACCAATGGGCGACTATCTGTCGGACGCAGCCGGCGTGGGTGATTTCGTGCCCCTGACTGCCGTGGACGCCTCGCCCATTGGGGCACAGTCGGCCGTCGCTGGTCTCTTCCGGCGCGCCGCCGCCCCCCGCGCCCAGGAGGCGACGCTCGTCTTCGCCCCCGGCGCGGCCCTCTCCCACCTCTGGCTCGCGGCCACGACCGGCGGCGGCGCGCGCCTCATCGGCGAAGCGCGGCCCGAGCCGGGCGACGTGTTCCAGCCGTCGCGGCTCATCAGCCAGAGCGACGGCGCGCTGACCGCCGAGCCGGGCGTGTCGCTGGTCTACGACGACAGCGCCGCCCTCACTCTGAGCGCCCGGCCGCTGCCCGCTGGCAATTACACGGTCGGCCTGCGCGTGACCGCTCTCGACGGCACGCCGCTGGCGGCCACCCAACCGGTGACGGTTGACCCGGCCCAGGCGACGACCGGCTTCCGCGCCACCGTGGACGCAGCCAACGGCGCGCAGTTCCTCTACCCCGCCGACTGGCTGCCGCCGACGACGCAGGACAACGTCACCTTCACCCGCAACATCAGCGGCACGGCCCAACTCCAGGTGCGCGCCTATCCCGGCTGGTCGGGCGATCTGGCGGCGTTGCAGGCTGAGGTGCTGAGCACCTTCGGCCAGGTCAGCGTCTTGCAGCAGGAGCCGGCAACCGTCGGCCCGACGGAGGCGGCCGTCGAAGCCGTCCGCACCGCCTACGGCTACGACAGTGCCGAGCAGGGGGCGCGCACCGGCGTGTTCCTGACCTTCCTGAAGGACGGCGTCGGCTTCGTCGTTGACCTGGACGGGCCGCGCGAAGACGAAGCGACGACGGTAGCCACGCTTGACACCATCGCCGCCACGTGGCAGTTCCTGCCGCCGCGGCTGGGCTTCGGGCCGGAGCCGTGGTCAACGCTCAACGTCGGCGACTTCCGCTTGAACTACCCGACCGCCTTTGCCTACGAGGAGTACAACACCTGGCAGCGCTTCGCCGCCGACGCGCAGACGTTCGTCGCTGTGCGCGTGCAGCCCGCGGCGCGGACGCCGGCGGAGGCGATGGCCGGCCTGTTGGCCACGGCGTCGGAGGGCGTCACCGGCTTCACCGCCGATGAGCCGCAGCGCTTCTTCTACGCCGGGCGCGTCTGGGAGCGCAACGACTTCAGCTACAGCGACGCTAACGGCAACCCCGTGAACGGCCTGCTACTCAGCCGCCAGGACGGCGAGACGGAGATCGCCGTCTGGGCCGAAGCGCCGGCCGGCGCGAGCGATCTGACGGCCACCGTCTTCCTGCCCGTGGCAGCCAGCATCGAGCGCATCGTTGCCCCCAGCGGCTAGATATGGCTTCTCTCAATCGGAGTCAATTCCTGGCCGGGGTGCGCGCCGAGTTGCCGATCCTCATCGGCGTCGTGCCGTTCGGCCTGATCTTCGGGGCCATCGCCACGGCCGGCGGGCTGTCGCCGCTGCTGGCCCAGTCCATGTCGTCGGTCGTCTTCGCCGGGTCGGCCCAGTTCATCGGCGCGCAACTCATGGCCGGGGGCGCGCCGGCGCTGGTGCTGCTGGCCACGACCTTGGTGGTCAACCTGCGCCACCTGCTCTACAGCGCCTCGCTGGCCCCCCACGTCCACCATCTGCCGTTGCGTTGGCGGTTGCTACTGGCCTATTTGCTGACCGATGAAGCCTACGCCGTGACCATCGTCCACTACACCGATCCTCAGTCGCCGCCCGCCGCCCGCCATTGGTACTATCTGGGCGCGGGGCTGGCGTTGTGGACAAGCTGGCAGATCAGCACGGCGGTGGGCATCCTCTTCGGCGCGGCCGTGCCGCCCGGTTGGTCGCTCGATTTCGCCCTGGCGCTGACCTTCATCGGCATCGTCGTGCCCGCCGCGCGCGACCGGCCCCACGTCGGCGCGGCGCTGTCGGCCGGGCTGGTGGCCGTGCTAACCTTCACCTGGCCCTACAAGCTGGGTCTGATGGCGGCGGCGGTGACGGGCATCCTGGTCGGCGTCGTGCTGGAGAGCCGCCGGCCACGCGCCGCGCGGCGCGTGGCCTCGGAGGAGGTCGGGCCATGAGCAGCGCCACGCTGGCCCTGACCATTCTGGGCATGGGCCTCATCACCTTCACCATTCGCGTGGCCCTCTTTCTGCTGCCGGCCGGGGCGCAACTGCCGGAGTGGCTGCTGCGGGCGCTGCGCTACGTGCCGGCGGCCGTCCTGTCGGCCATCATCGCCCCCGAACTGCTCATGCCCGGCGGGGTGTTCGATCTGTCGCTGGGCAACGAGCGGCTGCTGGCCGGCGTGGTGGCCATCCTCGTCGCCTGGCGCACGCGCAACGTGATCTGGACGGTGGGGGTGGGGTTGGTGGTGTTGTGGGTGTTGCAGGCGCTAGGTGTCTAGCCCTCTCCCTAACCCTCTCCCACGGGGCGAGGGGACAAGCTGGCCCTCTCCCTAACCCTCTCCCACGGGGCGAGGGGACAAGCTGGCCCTCTCCCTAACCCTCTCCCACGGGGCGAGGGAACTCTGATCCCCCTCCCTATGGGAGGGGTTAGGGAAGGGCTGCTTCGGCTCCTTTGGCCCCTACCTAACCTTGCGCTATAGTTTCACCAACACCCAACATAAGGAGACCCCATGACCCACCACGACCACGCGGCCGTCGAAGCCCAGATTGACGCCCGCATCCAGCAACAACTCGACCACTGGATCGAACAACTGGCTCGCCTCTGCGCCCAGCCCAGCATCTCCGCCCAACGGCTGGGCATCGAGGAGTGCGCCGCGCTGGTGGCCACGATGCTACAGGAGCAGGGCTACAGCAGCGAAATCCTGTCCACCGGCGGCAGCCCCATCGTCTACGGCGACAGCGGCGCGGCCGGCCAGGCGCGCACGCTGCTGTTCTACAACCACTATGACGTGCAGCCGCCGGAGCCGCTCGACCTGTGGAACTCGCCCCCCTTCACGCTGACCCGCGTCGGCGATCAGCTCTTCGCCCGCGGCGTCAGCGACGACAAGGGGCAGCTCATCATCCGCATGGCCGCCGCCGCCGCCGTGCGCGACGTGCTGGGCGCGTTGCCCTGCCGCGTTAAGTTCTTCGTCGAGGGCGAGGAAGAGGTTGGCAGCCCCAACATCCCGCCGGCCATTGACGCTCACAAAGAGCGCTTCGCCGCCGACGGCTGTGTGTGGGAGTTCGGCGGCGTGGACTACACCGGCCGGCCGACACAGACGCTGGGCATGCGCGGCCTGGCCTACTTCGAGTTGTCGGTGGACACGGCTGCACTCGACTGCCACTCCGGCCTGGGCGGCTCCCTCATCGCCAACGCCGCCTGGCGGCTGGTGTGGGCGCTCAGCACCATCAAGGGCGTGGACGAACGCATCCGCATCCCCGGCTTCTACGACAACGTCCGCCCGGCCACGCCCCGCGACCTGGAGTATCTGGCCGGGCTGCCCGACGAATCGGCGGCGTTCATCGAGACCTATGGTGTGTCGGGCTTCCTGAAGGGTATGACCGGCGGCACAGAGTTGCGGCGGGCGGCGGTGTTCGAGCCGACGGCGACGATCAACGGGCTGAACTCCGGCTATCAGGGGCCGGGGGCCAAGACGGTGCTGCCGGCGCGGGCCAGCGCCAAGATTGACTTCCGCCTCGTGCCCGACCAGACGCCGGAGGAGGTCGGCCCCCTGCTGCGCGCCCATCTGGACGCGGAGGGGTTCCCGGACGTGGAGGTGCGCTATCTGGCCGGGGTGAAGCCGGCCCGCACCGACCCCGACCACCCGTTCGTGCAGATGTCCATTCAAGCCGCCGAAGATGTCTACGGTGAGCCGCCGGCCGTGGAGCCGCTCATCGGCGGCAGCGGGCCGCTGCACCCGTTCATCCACGTGCTGGGGCAGCCGGTGGTCACGTCCGGCTGCGGCTACCCGGAGAGCCGCGTCCACGCGCCCAACGAGAACATTCGCATCCCGTACTTCATTGACGGCATCCGCCACAGCGCGCGCATCCTCTATCGTCTGGCTGCGATGTAACTGCGGGTTGAAGAGTTCACGCAAAGGCGCTAAGGGGCGAAGGCGCAAAGAAGAAAAGAAGAGCTCACGCAAAGAACGCAAAGCTTAAGATGCTTTCTTAAGCTTTGCGTTCTTTGCGTCTTTGCGTGAGCTCTTCTCTCCCTACTTCTCAGCCTCGGCAATGGCCTCACCAAAGTCAAGCAACGCCCGCACCCGCTCATCGTTGGGCGCTTCGGCGTAGACCCGCAGCACCGGCTCCGTGCCCGACGGCCGGATGAGCAGCCAACTGCCATCGGCCAGGTAGTACTTGATGCCGTCGCTGGTGCGCACTTCCTCGACGGCCACGGCAGCGATGGCGTCGGGGGCCGTCTCCACCAGCTTGCGGGCCAGCTCGGCCTTGGCCACCGGCCGGCGCAGCTTCAGGTCGGTGCGCGCGTATTGCGCCGGGCCATAGAGCGCCAGCAGTTCGTCCACCAGCACGTGCAGCGGCTTGTGGGCCTCGGCCATCACCTCCAGCAGCAGCAGACCCATCAGCACGCCGTCCCCTTCCGGGATGTGGCCGTGGATGCTCATGCCGCCCGACTCCTCGCCGCCCATGACCACGTTGTCGGCCATCATCAGGTCAGAGATGTGGTTGAAGCCGACCGGCGTCTCGACCACCGGCAGGCCGAACTCGGCGGCGATGCGGTCAACCATGCGCGTCGTGGAGACGGTGCGCACGACCTGGCCGCGCAGACCGCGATTCTTGAGCAGGTAGCGCAGGATGAGGCCGAAGATGCGGTGGGGGTCAACAAACTGGCCGCGGGCGTCCACCGCGCCGATGCGGTCGGCGTCGCCGTCGGTAGCCAGCCCGGCGTGCCAGTTGCCCGCGCCCATCGCCGAGGCCAGTTGGCCGAGGTGCTTGGCGATCGGCTCGGGGTGAATGCCACCGAAGCCGGGGTTCATCTCGTCGCGCAGGTTGAGGACGTGGGTGCGGGTGCGCATCAGCATCTCGCTGATCGTCCGCCGTCCCGCGCCGTACATGGCGTCGTGGATGACGCGCAACTCCCCTTCGTGGATGATGTCGAGGTCAATCAGCGTGCCCAGATGCTCGTAGTAGGCCCAGGCCGGGTCAAACTTGACGACGCGCTCGGCGCGCAAGGCCTCATCCAGGTCCATCAGCCGCGGCGCGCGCCCCTTGGCCTCGTTGTCGGTCAGCAGCCGCTCGACCTGGCGGTGCTGCTCCGGGCTGGCGCTGCCGCCGTAGCTGGCCTTGAGCTTGACGCCGTTATAGCGCGGCGGGTTGTGGCTGGCGGTGATCATCACGCCGGCCGTGGCCCGCTTGTTGACCACGGCGTAGCTGATGGCCGGCGTGGGCGTGTCGGCCCGCGCCAGCCAGGCTTTGATGTCGTTGGCGGCCATGACGCGGGCCACCTCGGCCGCGTAGCGGTCGGACAGGAAGCGCGTGTCGAAGCCGATGACGACGCTCGGCTCGGCCGCGCCCTCGTTATGAACGAAGTCGGCGATGGCCTGGGCGACCAGCCGCAGATTGTCGAAGGTAAACTCATCGCTGATGATGGCGCGCCAGCCATCGGTGCCGAATTTGACGGTCATGTGGACTCCCCCGGGAGTAGTGGTCAGTGGTCAGTAAGCAGTGGGTCAGTGGGTCAGTGGGTCAGTAGTCGTTGGTCGTTAGCCGTCGGTCGCGTTCTTCATTCGTAGTTCGTAGCTCGTAGTTCGTAGCTCGTAGTTCGTAGTTCGTAGTTCGTCAATTGGGATAGGCGAGGATGATCACCAGGTCATTGACGTTGGTAGCGGTGGGGCCGGTGGTGATGAGGTGGGGTTCGGCCCGGCCGCGGCCGGCTTCGTCCAGACGGGCGAAGAAGGTGTGGCTGTCGTTGTTGGCCAGGTGGGCTAGCGGGTCAATGCCGTGAGAGCGGGCCAGTTGGGCCGTTTCGCCGGTGATGACCGCGCCGGCGGCGGGCGTCGCGCCAGGGACTGGCGGGCCGTCTTCGCCGTCGGTGGCGAAGCTGAGGATAGCCACGCGCGGCTGCCGTTCCAACGCCACGGCCGCGGCCAGGGCCAACTCCTGGTTGCGCCCGCCGCTGCCCTTGCCGCGCACGGTGACGGTCGTCTCGCCGCCCAGGATGCAGCACTGCCCCGGCGGCAGGTCGCGGGCGATGCCGGCGACCAATCGGCCAATGTCGCGCGCCTCGCCGTCAAGATGGGCGGTCAGCAGTTGGCCGACGAAGCCCAGGCGAATGGCCCCGACCAGGGCCGCCGTGGCCGCCTCGCGCACGTCGCCGATGATGACGTTGCGCAGCGACGGCCGCGCCGCCTTGTGCAGATAGCGGGCCTGATTGAGCGCCAGCGCCAACCGCTGCCACTCAGCCTTCTCCAGTTGGCGGGCGATGTCGTAGCGGCCCAACACCGCCACCGCGCCGACGACCAGGTCATCCTCCGGCACGGTCGGCCCGCCGCCGATGACCGGCAGCGCGTTGCCGATGACATCGGAGAGAATCAGCCCGTAGCACGCCGCCGGAGCGCAGGCCCGCGCCAGACCGCCGGCCTTGACGCGGTCAATGGCCCGGCGCACGGCGTTCAACTCGCGGATGGTGCAGCCGCTCTTCAGGAAGACCTCGACCAGCTTGCGCCAATCCTCCAGCGGCAACAATGGCTGCGTCAGCAGGGCCGACGCGCCGCCGGAGATGAGGCACAGCACCGAATCATCCGGCCCGGTGTCGGCCAGGAGTTCGACAACGCCCTTCGTGGCCGCCATGCTGCCGGCGTCGGGCAACGGGTGGCCGCCGCGATGGAGAGCCAGCGGCCAGTGAGCGGCGGCGGCCGGCCACTCCGGCCCGCCGGCCTTGGCGATGACCGCGCCGCCGGCCACGTCTTCGCCCAGCACCGCCAGCGCGCCGGCGGTCATGGGGATGGCCGCCTTGCCGGCGGCGATGAGGAAGACACGACCGCAGTCGAGGTCAATCCGTTCGGCCTCCGCGCCGGAGCCGATCCACAACGCTCGTCCGTCGCGCCGCAGAAAGCGGCCGACCGCCGCTTCGGGATCGGCCGCGGCCACCGTAGCGCGCACCAGCTCATCGGTGTGGCGGCGGTAATCGGCAAAGCGTGGTGAAGTGGAGTGGTGAGGCATCATGGTGCTGGACAACAGAAGTATAGCAGGGGTGACCCAGGCGACCAAGATGGAGCGACCGCCGGCCGGATAGGCTATGATGCTGAGTTAGATGGCCAGGGCCAACTCCAGATGGGCATAGTCGTTGAGCCGTTGCAGGCGGACATGCCCGTCCTCGATATTGACCTCGCTGATCGCTGTGTGCCTGCCGCCGACAAGCGTGGCAAAGCCGCTCGGCCCCAGCCCCAATAGATGCACCAGCGTGGCCAGGATCATGCCGCCGTGACTGAAGATAGCCACCGTCTCGTCGGCGTGACGCTCCAGCAGGCGGTTGCAGCCCAAAGTCGCCCGGCCCAAGACCTCTTCGACCGACTCCCCGCCGGGCGCGTGCATCGGGCCGGTCAAGCGCGAAGCCCAGAACTCGGGATAGCTCAGAACGATCTCGTCCGTCGTCAACCCCTCTAGCTGGCCGATGCCCCGCTCACGCCAGATGGGGTCGAGGGTGAGCGGTAGGCCCAGGGCATCGGCCAGAATGCCGGCGGTCGTCGCCGCGCGTTGCAGATCGCTGGCGTAGATGTGGTGGATTGTCGCGGTTCGGCGCAGGCGCTCGGCCAGCAGGCGGGCTTCGGCCAGCCCGCCCTCGCTCAGGGGCGGGTCGGCCTGCCCCTGCCAGCGGCCGAGGGCGTTCCAGGTACTCTGTGCGTGGCGGATGAAGAGGAGGTGGGTTGTCATGGGGGCAGTCTCCAGTGTTCAGTAGGTCAGTAGGTCAGTTGTCAGTTGTCAGTTGGTAGTTGTCGGTTGCCAGTTGTTGGTCAGCGATGTTTACCCGCCACCCGCCACCCGCCACTCGTCGCTCTTCACTCGTAGTTCGTCGTTCGTTCAGGCTCTGAGGTCGTCGCTGAGTGCCGCCAGCGCTGCGCCGTCAATGAGGGTGATGGGTTTGTCGGCGGCCCACTGGCGGGCGGCGTCGGAGATTTCGGCCGTAGTGACCAGGAAGCCGTGGAAGGCGCGCTCGTGAACCATCGTGCCAAACAGCTCGCGGACGATGTCGGGGCCGACCTGGTGGCGGTAGCGTTTGCACTGGACAATGGCCCGGCGGCCGTCGGCGCGGGTCAGGGCCAGGTCAACGCCCAGGTCGCCGGCCCGGCCGCGCACTTCAACGTGATAGCCGCGCCGCTCGAACAGTTCGCCCACGAAGTGCTCGAAGGCGCGCGGGCTGAGGGCGTAGAGTTCATCCACCGACATGCGCGGGCCGCGGGTTGGCGGGGTGACTGCCTGGCGCTGCCAGACGACGAACGCCCACAGCACGACCAACGTGATGAATCCCGCGCCGGTGAACAGGCCCATCAACTCCACCAGCCACACCGGCCAGCGGTCGGCGGCGTCGGCGGCGATGCCATAGCGCCACAACCCCCACAGCACGAAGAAGCCCGTGGCGGCAGAGACGATCCAGGTCAGGCGTTGTAAATGATCGCGGCTGATGGCATCCTCGCGCAGGGCAGATGGTTGGGGCCGGTTGGCGGCTTGGAGTCGAATCAACATCGGGCATCCATCGGCGCGGCTGGCGCGCCGATGAGTATTGTAGTGTGACGCGGCGGAATGCCAAGTTGAAGGTCGGCCGTGTGGCGCATCTGACCACCGACCGCCGACCACCGACCGCCGACCACTGGCCAACAACCAACGACCAACGACCACCAACCACTGACAACTGACCACTGACAACTACCCACTGACCTGCTATAGTACCCTCCAATGGTCACCAAACGACAATTGGGCCTGCTCTTCATCCTCCTGGGCGTCGGCGCGGCCGTGGGCCTGTTCGCCATGGACCTGCTCGGCGCGGGCCAGTTCCAGGGCATCGGCCCGGCCCAACGGCGAGCGCTGCTCGTCGCCGCCGCGGCCGTCTTGCTGGGCCTGTCGCTGCTGCCGTTGGGCAACAAACCGGCATAGGAAACTACGAATTACGAACTACGAACTACGAATGAAGAGTTGCGGGTGGCGGGTGGCGGGTGGCGAGTGGCGAGTGCTGATCAACGACCAACGACCAACGACTACCGACAACTAAACACTGACCTACTGACTTACTGACCCACTGACCTACTGCTCTTGGACGCTAACCTCACCCCCACTCCGTCACGAACCCACCCCCGCTCGGCCGCCGACCTGTTGCCCCGCCTGCTCATCGGCCTGGCCCTGGCGGCGTTCGTCGGCTATCTGATCGTCTACGTCATCTACGCCGTGCAACTCTTCCGCTTCCCGTTCGACTACGACCAGGGCGAAGGGTTCGAGCTGATGGACACCATCCTCTTCAGCCGCGGCGAATGGCCCTACCGCGACAACGACGCCTACCCGTTCTACTCCTCCAACTATCCGCCCCTGTTCCACGTCGTCGTCGTGCCCCTCATCTGGCTGTTCGGGCCGCAGTATTGGACGGGACGGCTGGTCAGCTTTCTGGGAACGCTGGTCACGGCCGGGGCCATCGCCTTTGCCGTCGGCCGCCGCCGCCCCCGCGAGCCAGGGCACGATGTCGCCACCGGGCGCGGCCGTTGGTGGCTGGCCGCGCTGTCGGGGCTGGCCTTCTTGGCCTCCAACTACGTCTACCACGTCGGCCCGCTCTTCCGGCAGCACATGTTCATGGTCATGTTCGAGACGCTGGCCGTGGTGCTGCTGACAGTGCTCATTGAGCGCGAGGAGAGCGACGGCCGCCGCCGCAACCTGGCCCTGCTGGGCGTCATGGCCCTGCTGCTCTTCGCCGGCTACACGAAACAATTGGCCTACGCCACCGTCATCGCTGTCTTCATCTTCCTGTTCCTACGCGGGCCGCGGCGGGCCATCGTCTGGGGCGTGCCTTTCGCCCTGGTCACCGGTCTCATCTTCCTGGGCATCAACGTCGCCACCGACGGCCAATGGCTGCTCAACACCATCACCGCCAACATCAACCCGTTCGTGCCCGGCCAGGCCGAGGGGCTGTTCCGCCAATGGTTCGGGCTGCACACGGTCATCGTCAGCGCCGCGGCCGTCTACGCCGTCTATCAGCTCTACCGCACGCGCCTGTCGGCCTACGCCATCTGGTTCGTCGTGGCCACGATCAACAGCGTCACCGCCGGCAAATGGGGCGCGGGCGAATCCTACTTCGCCACGGCCATCGCCGCCGCCTGCATCCTCTCCGGACTGGCCTTCAACCACCTGCTCGACTGGAGCCGCGACCGGACGTGGCCCTCGGCGCGAGCGGCCCGTTGGGCCGCCGTGCTACTGCCGTCGCTCATCGCCCTGCTCTACCTGTGGCAGGCCCGCCTCGTCTTCCACATGCCGACCCATACCCCGGCCCTGGCCGCCGTCGCCCGCGTCCTGGGCCAGCCGGAGGCGGTGCTGATCGCTCCACAAACCTCCTGCTCCCTGCCGCGCGACCCCGAAGCCATCCCCTACGTGGACGCCGTCGGCGCGACGCTGCTCGGCCGCCCACCGACCGCGGCCGACACCCTGGCCGGCCGCCAGATCGCCGCCCTCATCGCCGAAGGGGACACCGCTGCTTTCAGCGAAGACGCCGGCTTCAACCTCTACCTCGGCCGCGACGTGGTGACCAACCCGACGCAACTGCTCAACCTCTACAACAACAACGCCGTAGACCTGACCGAAATGCTGGCCATGCTCGACGCGCAAGCGTTCGACACTGTCGTCCTGCGTGCCCAGTTCTACCCCCCGCCGGTGCTCAACGTCATCGGCCAACGCTACGAGACAACCCACCTGGTGCAGATGAACGGCTTCGTCTACTGCGTGATGCGCCCCCGATGAACCAGTACCACGTCGAACTGCCCGTCTTCAACGGCCCACTGGACTTGCTGCTCCACCTGATCGAGCGCCAGGAGCTGGACATTACCGCCGTGTCGCTGGTTCAAGTGACCGGGCAATACCTGGAGCAGGTGCGTCAACTGGATGAGGCGCAACTGGAGGGGTTGATTGACTTCATCAGCATTGGCGCGCGGCTGCTGCTGATCAAGAGCCGCGCCTTGTTGCCCCGGCCGGCGGTGCTGCCGGGCGGCGACGAGGAAGAGGAGGACCCGACCGAGGCCCTCCTGCGCCAGTTGCGCGACTACAAGCGCTTCAAGACGGCTGCCCAATGGCTGGACAGCCGCCAGCGCCACGGTCTGCGCACCTACCTGCGCGTCGCCCCGCCGCCGCGGCTAGAGGGGCGGCTCGACCTGAGCGGCGTGGATGGCGAGGTGCTGCTGGCGGCGCTGCGGGCCGTCCTGGCGCGGACGCAGACGATGGAGCAGTCCCTCAGCGTGGCCCGGCCGCGGACGATCACTATCGAAGAGCAACTGCACCACCTGCGCGGGCGGCTCGGTCGCGGGCGGCCGTTCCTGTTCAACGACGTGCTGGTCAACCCCCACGACCGCACTGAGGTGGCCGTGACGCTGCTGGCCCTGCTGGAGTTGATCAAGCGCCGCGAGGCCAGCGCCGCGCAGAGCTACCTCTTCGGCCCGATTGAGATTGCCGCGGCCGAGGGGACGGCTGAAAGCGGATAGGGAAAGGCACGCGGATGACACCGGTTTCGCGCTGACTGACGCAAAAAGAGCCCAGGCCAAAGCGCCATTCTTCCGCTCTCTGCCCATGTGAGGTATACTGGACAGTGCTATCGCCCTAAATCGCACTATGATGCCGGACGATCTGTTAGCCCACCGCGAGGAAATTCTGCGCCTGGCCGCCCACTACGGCGCGACGAATGTGCGCGTCTTCGGTTCAGTGGCTCGCGGCGAAGCCCAGCCGGGCAGCGACGTTGACCTGCTGGTGCAAATGGAACCCGACCGCTCACTCTTCGATTTGGCCGCGCTGGTCATGGAACTCGAGGCGTTGCTCGGCCGCCCCGTTGACGTCGTGCCCGATGACGCCATTTACTGGCTACTACGCCGGCGCATACTGAGCGAGGCGCAACCACTATGAGCAAGGATCCGCGCGTCTATCTTGTGCAAATCCTCGAGTGCATTGAACGCATCGAATCGTTCGTGATTGACGGTGAGGCAGCATTTTATCAGGATGCGCGTACTCAAGACGCCGTGCTGCACAACTTGGCCGTCATCGGCGAGATCTCCAAACGAGTTGACGTGACCTACCGCGCCTAACATTCCTCAATCCCGTGGCGGAGCATGGCCGGCCTGCGCGATGTGCTCATCCATCAATACGATCGCGTCCGGCTGAACCTTGTGTGGGCGGCAGTCGAGGAAAGCCTGCCGGCGTTAAAGGTAGAGATCGTCAAAGCGTTGCCTCCATTTGACCAACTGGCTCGCGAGTTGGGCGGCGAAGGAGCGTAGTTGGAGTGTGGCCCGGTGATAGATAGCATCAAGCTACTGTCACACGGCCGCCCATAGGCGTTACCAGCGACCGTTGCGGCGGCCGATAACCAGCACCGCCACAATCACGGCCGTCAGCAGTAGCAGCGGCAAGGCTACCCGCAGTAGCGCCCCACCGCCAAACCGCGCCAGCCCCAGCAGCACCACCACCCCCAGCGCCGCCAGCAGCCAACGCGAGGTGGGCAAACCCCCCTCCTCCGCCTCGGCCGCCCGCTGCCGTTGCGCCGCGCGACAGGCCGACGTCGTGCCCACGCGCAACGGCTGCCGGGCCAGCGTCCACTGGCAACTGCACTGCTCGCACTGGTAGCACGTCCGGTCGCGCAGCCCCGTCTCGCGGTCGGTGCGTCGCAGGATGCGCCCGCCGCAGTGGTCGCAGTCATAGCCGGCGTCGTCCCAGGTCGTGCTGGTTTCGATTGAGAGGCTAGACGTTCGCTTGCCCATTGTGCCCCGCAGCCCGGCGAGCGACGGCCCGCTCGCCGCGTTCATAATGCGGCAGCCAATCGCCGTGGGCGGCGATCAGGTCGTCCACCAGCGCGAAGATCTGCTCCGGGTCCAGTTCGGCCGCCGTGTGCGGGTCGAGCATGGCCGCGTGGTAGATGTGCTCGCGCCGGCCGGTCAGCGCTGCCTCGACGGTCAGCGATTGGACGTTGACGTTGGTCATCATCAGCGCCGCCAGTTGCGGCGGCAGCGCGCCGATGCGCGTCGGCTGGATGCCGTTGCGATCTACCAGGCACGGCACCTCGACGCACGCCCCCTGCGGCAGGTTGTCAATCAGGTGGTCGTTGGCCACATTGCCATAGACGACGCGCGGCTGCCCCGTCTCCAGGCTGTGGATGATGGTGGAGCCGTACTCATGCGTCCGCTCCACTGACAGGGCCACCGCCTCGTCTTCCAGCAGTTGCCGGATGGCTTCCCAGGCGGCGATTTGCGATTCGCAACGGGTGATGTACTCGTCCAGCGGGATGTTGTAGCGGGCGATCAGGTCGGGCCGGTCGCGCTTGATGAACCAGGGCACGTACTCGCTGAGGTGCTCGCTCGACTCGGTAACGAAGTAGCCAAAGCGGGCCAACAGGTCGTAGCGCGTCCGGTTCCAGTCGGGCACGCGCCCCTCTTCGACCACGCGGCGAATGAGCGGGTAAAGGTCTTGCGCGCCGTCGGGCGTCTGCCGCTCGAAGCGCAGGTAGAAGGCCATGTGGTTAATGCCGGCGCAGAGGTAGTTGATGTCGGCTACCGGCACGCCGATGTCGCGGGCCAGTTGCTCGGCCGTCCCCTGCACGCTGTGGCACAGGCCGATGGTGCGGATGCTGGTCGCCCGGCTGAGCGCCCAGCAGTTCATGGCCATCGGGTTGACGTAGTTGAGCAGGTGGGCGTCGGGGCAGACGGCCTCCATATCGCCGCATACGTCCAGCAGCACGGGGATGGTGCGCAGGCCGCGCATGATGCCGCCGATGCCCAGCGTGTCGGCGATGGTCTGGCGCAGGCCGTAACGCTTGGGAATCTCGAAGTCCACGACTGTAGACGGCCGGTAGCCGCCAATCTGGAACATGGCGATGACGTAGTCCGCGCCGTCGAGGGCGCGGCGGCGGTCGGTGGTGGCCTCGATGGTCGGCCGCGCCTCCAGCGTCGCCGCCACCCGCCGGGCGACCACGTCCGACGTGCGCAACCGCTCGTCGTCAATGTCGTGCAGGCTGATGGTGGAGTTGCTCAACTCCGGGAAACTGAGGATGTCGCCGAGCAGGTTCTTGGCAAAGACGGTGCTGCCCGCGCCGATGAATGCGATCTTGGGCATGGTACTTACCTCGATGGTGATGTTGGCTCAATTATAGCGCATCGCTCTCAGACCTCAGAGGTCTTCCAAGACTTCTGAGGTCTACGCTTGGTCTACGTTAACCGGTGCTTGAGAATGCGCATCCAGCCGCGCGCCTGAATGCCCGCCAGCACGAACGCCGTCACCGGCCGCGGATACTTGTCGCTATAGAACTTGCCATAGAAGACGCGCATGGCCCGCACCGACTCCTCGGCCACCTTGACCCGCGTCGCCTTGGGTGGCCGGGCGATGTCGGCCGACTCCTTGCGCAGCCCCGAGCTGGCCCCCTTGTAATGCACCACCTCGACCAGCGGGTAGTAGATGATCTGATAGCCCGCTTCGTTGATGCGGTAGCAGTAGTCAATGTCCTCGCCATAGAAGAAGTAGGTCTCGTCCCAGCCGCCAAGTTGCCGGTCGAGGGCGCGCGGCATCATCATGTACGACCCGGCGATGACCGGCACAGGGTGGACGGTGTCGAAATCTTCGTAGCTGCGGAAGTAGCCGTTGAAGCGCGGGCTGTGGGGGAACAGGCGGCTGAGCAGGCTGAAGTGGCAGAAGGCGTTCCACGGCGTGGGGAAGCCGCGATGGTTGTCGGGGTCGCGCTCACCCGTCGGGTAGACCAGCCGCACTGTCAGCGCGCCGGCCTCGGGGTGCTGTTGCAGGTAGCGCAGCGGCTTCACCAGCGCGTCGGCGGCCACGACGGTGTCGGAGTTGAGATACAACAGGGTGTCGCCGGTGGCCACGGCCGCCCCCTGATTGTTGGCCGCTGAGTAGCCCCGGTTCTCGGCACTGACGATGAGCCGCGCCTGTGGGTAGCGCGCGCGCACCATCGCCGGGCTGCCGTCGGCCGAGGCGTTGTCCACGACGATGACCTCCATGCCCCCCGGCGGCGCTTCGGCGGCATAGAGCGAGCGCAGACAGTCATCGAGCAGTTGCCGGGTGTTGTAGGAGACGACGATGATGGAGAGATCCATGGAGGGGATTGTACAGCGAATAGTTGTTAGTTGTCAGTGGTCAGTGGGTCAGTAGGTCAGTAGGTCAGTGGGCCAGTAGGTCAGTGTGGAGTGCGCATCCTCAGATGCGCTCCCCCGCCGCGCCCGTCCGCATCTGAGGATGCGCACTCCGCCACCCGCTACCCGCCACCCGCCACTCGCCACCCGCCACCCGTCCCAACCACTGCCGACAACCCCCGCTTTGTGTTAAACTTGCCCATCTTGCCGCGGCCACTGTGGGCCGCGGCGGGCGGATTGTTAGCCCGTTTGTAAGAGAGAACGGCTAACCTCGTGGACTGGCCTGCCCGCCGATGGGCGGGCCGATGAGAACGATCAGGAAAGCAATGCATGAACGGCAAGAAGAACAACGCCATCTACGTCGTCGGGCACATTAACCCCGACACCGACTCTATCGCCTCGGCCATGGGCTACGCCTGGCTGCTGCAAGACCAGGGCCAGAACGCCATCGCCGCGCGCGCCGGCCATTTGAACCCGCAGACAACCTGGGTGCTCAACCACCTGGGCATCGAGCAGCCCGCCATACTCAGCGACGCCTCGCCCCGCTTCGAGGCCATCTCCCACCGGCTGAACACGGCCGCGCCCGACCACGCGCTGCGCGAAGTCTGGTCCATCGCCAACCGCACCGGCGGCGTCGCCCCCATCGTGGACGGCGAGGGCAAGCCGTTCGGCCTGGTCACGGTCATCAGCCTGTTCGACTTCCTCAGCCGCACTGTCGGCTCCCATCCGCGGCGCGAAGAGATGCGCATCGGCGAACTGATGGACATGCCCGGCCGCGAAGCGTGCGACGACACCGTGCCCCAATTCCAGGCCGCCGGCCGCGTCCGCGACGCTCTCAACCGCATCATGCGCGAAGAGCGCAATGAGTTCTGGGTGGTGGACGACAACGGCCGCTACGTCGGCATCTGCCGCCAACGCGAGGCGCTCAACCCGCCGCGGCTGCAACTCATCCTCGTGGATCACAACGAGCCGGGCCAGGCCATCGGCTCCATTGACGAGGCCGACATCATCGAGATCGTTGACCACCACCGGCTGGGCAACCCCTCGACGCGCACGCCCATCCGCTTTACCGTGGATGTGGTCGGCAGCACCTCGACGCTTATCTCCGAACGCATCAACGACGCCGGGCTGAGCGCGCCGCCGGAGCTGTCGGGGCTGCTGCTGGCCGGGCTGCTGTCCGACACGCTCATCCTGACCTCGCCAACGACCACGCCGCGCGACCACGAGGCAGCCGAGCGCCTGGCGCGCTGGTCGTTCGTCGTCGGCTCCCCCCTGGCCGGCGAAACGGTGCAGAGCTACGGCGAAAAGGTTATCTCGGCCGGCACGGGTCTGGCGACACGGCCACCGGAGGAGATCGTCGGCGCCGATCTGAAGCTCTATGAGGCGGGCGGCCTCAACTTTGGCGTGGCCCAGGTGGAGGTGACGTCGCTGGTGGAACTGGACGAACACCTTGACCGGCTGCGCGAGGCGCTCATCAAGCTGCGCGATGCCAAGGGCCTCAACTTTGCCATGCTGATGGTCACCGACGTAGTGCGCGGCTCCAGCCGCCTGGTGCTGACCTCCGACGTGCCCGGATTGGGCGGGCTGCCCTATGCCAAGCTGCCCGATGGCACGCTGCGGGCGCAGGGCGTCGTCTCGCGCAAGAAGCAACTCCTGCCGGCGCTGCTCAGCGCGCTGGAATAGGCCGGCCGGGGCGCTATGGCCTACGTCTTTCTGCAATGTAACGACGAGACGTGTCGGTTGCGCTTCCCGGCAGCGGCGGCCGAGGTGGCGGGGCTGGCCTGTCCACGCTGTCAGGGGCCGCTGGCGGTGGCGGCCGTGGTCGAGCGGGCACCGTTGACTGCGCCCAGCGCGTGGTCACAGCCACCGCTCATCGCCCTGCTGGACAACATCCGCAGCATCCACAACGTCGGCTCCATGTTTCGCACCGCCGACGGCGCGGGCGTCGAGCATCTGCATCTCATCGGCATCACCGCCACGCCGGCCCAGCCGCGGCTGGCCAAGGCCGCCCTGGGATCGCACCAGACGGTCGGCTGGACGTACCACCGCCACGGCCCCGACGCGGCGATGCGGCTGCGCGACGCGGGCTACCGGCTGTGGGCGCTGGAACGGACGGCCGATCCCTCACCCCAACCGTCGCTATACGAAGCCGAACTGCCGTCCGGCCCGCTGGCTCTCATCGTCGGCAACGAGCGCGCCGGGGTTGACCCCGACCTGCTGGCCCTGTGCGACGGTGTCTTCAGTCTGCCAATGACCGGCGGCAAGTCGTCGCTCAACGTCGCCGTGGCCTTCGGCATTGCCATCTATCATCTGCGCTTCGGACTAAGCACGACTGTTGCGATCCACCAATAATGAGAGAGGAACGCTGAGAGACGCAGAGGAGCGCAGAGAGACGCGGAGAGTAATTCTTCCTCTGCGTTTCTCCGCGCTTCTCTGCGTCTCTCAGCGTTCCTCTCCTCTTCTAAAGCTATTAAGGAGTTGGTCATGATCACGATGGGCAAGCTCGACGACACGCCGGTGGGCACGATCTGGGTCGCCGCCTCCGACGCGGGGGTAGTGGCCATCAGCCTGTGGGATGGAGACGAGCGCTTCGCCGCCGAGGTAGCTTGCCTGACCGGGGCGACGCCGGACGCCAACGCCGCGCCGGGGCCGCACGTGGTCACCACCCTGGCACAACTGGCCGCCTACCTGCGCGGCGAATTGCGCGAGTTCACCGTGCCCCTCGACTGGTCAACGATGAAGCCCTTCCAGCAGGCGGCCCTGGAGCGCGTCTGCGCCGTGTCCTACGGCCACACCAGCACCTACGGCACGATTGCCAACGAGTTGGGCCGCCCGGGGGCCATGCGCGCCGTCGGCCGGGCCAACGCCACCAACCCCATCCCCATCATCATCCCCTGCCACCGCATCCTCGGCGCGGACGGCAAGCTCCACGGCTACGGCGCGCGCGGCGGATTGGAGACCAAGGCGTGGCTCTTACGCCTTGAGGGCAGCTGGCTCCTGTAGGACGGGATGGTATCCCGTCCCTCGTCCCCTACCCCACCGGCCACACCCCGGCCAGCCGCCGCACCCCCTCCACAATCTCCGCCTCCCCCAACCCGCTAAACCCCAGCAGCAGCGACGGCGGCGCGGGCCGCTCCAGGTGGTAAGGCGCACCGGGATGGACGCGCACACCGTGGGCGGCCGCCTCGCGCACCAGTTGCGCCTCGTCCACCTCCCCTTCGGCGTAGAGCATCACGTGTAGCCCGGCGGCCAACGGCGAAACCCGGACGCGGTCGCCCAGATTGTGCGCCAGCGCCCCGGCCAGCGCCGCCCGCCGCTCGCCATAGAGCCGCCGGAGGTGGCGCAGGTGGCGCTCGAAGTGCCCCTCGGCGATGAAGTCGGCCACGGCCGCCTGCGTCAGCGTCGGCGCGCCGCGATCCACCAGGTCTTTGGCGCGCACGAACGGCGTCACCAGCGGCGGCGGCAGCACCAGATAGCCCAGCCGCAGCGCCGGAAAGAGCACCTTGGAGAACGTGCCCAGATAGGCCACCAGGCCGTCGGTATCCAACCCTTGCAGCGCGGCCAGCGAGTGCCCATCGTAGCGCAGATCGCCGTCGTAATCATCCTCGACGAGC
>WBZP01002573.1_pt1 | contig 20701 bp, 19 predicted proteins | sample 5204301 | NCBI WGS metagenome assembly WBZP01 (sample SAMN12412401, study PRJNA552823) | activated sludge metagenome | isolation source: activated sludge from nitrification reactor of wastewater treatment plant... | place: USA: Pennsylvania | collected 2017
CGAGCGCTTCAGCTTCGGAGAACTGCGCGTCACGCACGAACAAAACCTGGTCCTTGCCGACGTCCGCCTGGCCGACCTCCACGAGCTGTGGCAGATCGCCCGTCGCCACAGCCTGGCGACCGCCAACGTCGGTCTACTCACCGACATGATCTGCTGTCCCGGTGGCGATCTCTGTGCGCTCGCCAACGCCCGCTCGCTGCCGATTGCGCAAGCCATTCAGGAGAAGTTTGACGACCTCGACTATCTGCATGACCTCGGCGACATCTCGCTCAATATCTCGGGCTGCATGAACTCCTGCGGCCACCACCACGTCGCAAACATTGGCATTCTCGGCGTCGACAAGAACGACGAGGAGTGGTATCAAGTGACGCTCGGCGGTCAGCAGGGCAACGCAACGACGATAGGCAAGGTCATCGGCCCGTCGTTTCAGGCGCACGAGGTTGCCGACGTGGTGGCAGCGCTGATTGCCGTCTATGTCGAGCAGCGGACGCCGGACGAGCGTTTCATCGATACGCTGCAGCGCATCGGCGGCGAAGCGTTCAAGGCGCGTGCCTACGCCGGGCGCGACCGGCGACGCGCCGCGAGTCGCGTCGCGGACAAGGAAAGCGAGGCGGTCAATGTCTAGAATCATCAAGCATGGGCAAGTCGTTGACGACGACTGGCAGTTGCTCACGCTGTCCGACGGCGCCACGCCAGAATCGCTGGCCCTGCCGGCCGGACCGGTCCTTCTGCCGCTCGCCGTGTGGCTGGCACGGCGTAGCGAGCTTCTCGCTTGCCCAGACCGACACGGTGTCTGGCTCGACAGCCATGAGGACCCTGCTGCATTGGCGGGCGATTTCGCCCGCCTGACAGTCATCGGCGTGAACTTCCCCAGGTTCACCGATGGCCGCGCCTACTCGATTGCCCGCCTGCTGCGCGAGCGTCATCACTATGCGGGCGAGATCCGCGCCCTCGGCGATGTGTTGCACGACCAGTTGTTCTTCATGCAACGTTGCGGTTTCGATGCTTTCGCGCTACGTGCCGACAAGGATATCGAGAAGGCTCTCACCGGTCTGCGCGTCTTCAGCGAAGCCTATCAGGCGGCGGTCGATCAGCCGCTGCCGCTGTTTCTCCGCCGCGGCGGGACAGCGCCAACATGAACCGACCTGTCGACCTGGCCGACCCGGTGCTGCGCCACACACTGACGCTGCGCGTCGACGCCGCGCGCGCGCTGCTCCAATTGATCGCCAGCGAGTTCTCGCCGGCGGCTTTCGCCAGCAGCCTCGGTGCCGAGGACATGGTGCTCACCGACATGATCGTCCGCGACCGGCTCGCCATCGAGATATTTTCGCTCGATACGGGCCGCCTGCCGGCGGAAACCTACGCGCTGATCGACGCGCTGCGCAAGCACTACGGCTTGACACTGCGCCTGTTCTACCCGCGGCACGATCTCGTCGAGGCCTACACGCGAGAGAACGGCGTCAATGCCTTCTATGATTCCGTGGACCTGCGCAAAGGCTGTTGCTTCGTGCGCAAGGTCGAACCGCTGCAGCGTGCGCTGGCCGGACGCAAGGCCTGGATCACCGGCCTGCGCGCCGGCCAGGCGGCAACGCGCGCCGGCTTGCCGATGCGCACTTTCGATCCTGACAACGGCGACGGCGGACTGGAAAAGTTCAACCCGCTCGCCGAATGGGACGAGTCCGAAGTCTGGGCCTATCTGCAGCTCAATCAAGTGCCGTACAATGCGCTGCACGACAGGTTTTTCCCAAGCATCGGCTGCGCCCCCTGTACCCGCGCAATTACGCCGGGTGAAGACATCCGCGCAGGGCGCTGGTGGTGGGAGAACCCTGACGCAAAGGAATGCGGTCTGCACGTCAAACGATCGTGAGCATGGACATTCACGCAAAACCCATTGCCGAGCGTATCGACTGGCTGTTCGGTCTGGCCGACCGGCACGGTGCGATTTTTCGCAGCCCGGAAGCCTGGCTGGCGCGCGAGCGTTACCTGGCCGAACATCCGACGGCGGTCGCCGTGCTCAAGTGCATGGATGGGCGGATCAACATTCCGGTGGCGACAAATACACCGGTCGGCATTCTGATGCCCTTTCGCAATCTGGGCGGCATCTTCGACCTCGGCTGGCCGCATCTCGGCGAGGTCCTCGCCCACCATGTGCAAAGGGTGGTCGGGGCCGGACGGCACGTCGTCTTTCTGGTCACCTACCACTATTCGCAGGGCGATCCCCGCCGCGGCTGCGCCGGCTTCCAGTACGACACGGCGGCAGCCATCGCCCACACCTACGAAATCCGCCGCCAGGTCGAGCAGATCTTCGGCAGCGATCACGGCACCGTCTATCCCCTCGTCTGCGGTTTTGAGACCGACGAAGACGCCCTCGTCATTCACGGCACAGCGGGCGACAAGCTCGACCTGTCGACGCTGACCTCGGCCGACCGGCCAACGCTCGAGCTACGTCTGGCCGCCCTGCTGCCCGACATGCCGGCGCGCATGCGGGCCGATCTGCTGCCGCTGCTTTACGGCAACCTCGAACATATCGAGAACGTACGAGCCCAGATTCGCCGCAACGAGCGCCTGCTCGACATCGAGCACCGCGAGTGGATGATCTGTCTCGGCCGCGGCTTCGACTTTCTGCACACGCCCAACATCGCGCTGATCATTGGTCCCTACAGCCCCAACCTCGACGTTCCCATCCGCCGTGCGGCTGGCATAATCGAAGCCAACATGCAGGCCGGGCGCATCCCTGACGATGGCTTCCTGCTCCTCGCTTCGGTCCCCTACGACGAAATCGGCGTCGACCGCGCACGCGCCGAACTCAAGTCGCGCTTTCTGTCGACCTTTGCTGCCGACGTGATCCGCGCCGAGTTTCCCCGCCTCGGCGAGCAGATGACGATCCGCACGGCAGTCCTCGACTGGCGTTCACGCACGCTCGAGGCGATTTCCGCCGCCAGCTGACCCGGTTCAGAGCCGCCGCCGTCGGCGAACACGACAACGCTGTCGACCAGGCAAGCTGCTAGAATCCGGATCCCTTCTCCCGGCCGAGGCCTCATGTCCGCATCCACCCGCCTGATCTTCGGCTTTCATGCCATCCTGGCCAAACTGCGGCATGACGCCGCTGCCGTGCGTGAGGTTTACGTCGATGCCAGCCGACATGACGCGCGTCTGCGCGACCTCGTCCGCCACGCCGAGTTGGCCAGCCTGCGCGTTCTGCCGGTCGATGCGCAACGACTCGCTGCCATGGCGCCTGGCGCCAGACACCAGGGCGTCATCGCCTCGGTTGATACCGCGCAGCGCCACGTCACACTCGACGATGTGCTCGACACACTTGAAGAGCCGCCTTTTCTGCTTGTTCTGGACGGCATTCAGGACCCGCACAATCTCGGCGCCTGCCTGCGCGTCGCCGACGCGGTTGGCGCGCACGCCGTCGTCGCGCCAAGAGACCGTGCGACCGGTCTCACCCAGGCGGCGGTGAAGGTGGCCAGCGGCGCTGCCGAATCAGTACCCTACGTGACGGTGACCAACCTCGCCCGAACGCTGCGCCAATTGCAGACGCACGGCATCTGGATCGTCGGGACGGCCGCCGAAGCCAGGCAGGATTTGTACTCCGCGCACTGGCCGTCAGCCTGTGCCTGGGTGCTTGGCGGAGAAGGGGACGGCCTGCGCCGGCTGACGCGCGAGACCTGCGATCAACTCGTAAGCATTCCCATGCTCGGCACGGTCGGCAGCCTGAACGTTTCGGTGGCAGCCGGGGTCTGTCTGTACGAAGCCAGGCGCCGGCGTGCAACCGAGCTGCCGCCGGCTGGCGGCGTTTGAGGGACAGCCAGCCGACCGCCACGATCCAACACTAGTTCTTGTACGAGTAGCGATAAACGTAACCCTTGTAGCCATAGCGATAGCGCTGGCGACTGACGTTGAGATCATTGAAAACGAAGCCTTTGACCTGGACTCCCGCCTGGTTGAGCCGCTTCACCGCCTGCTCAAGTTCACGAATCGGGTGCTTTCCGGCGCGCGCGATCATCAGCGTTGCGCCGACATGGCGGCCGATGATCGCCGCATCCGAAACCGCCAGCACCGGTGGCGCGTCGACGATGACCGAATCGAAGGTCGCGCTCAGCTCGTTCAGCAGCTCACCGAAACGCTGGTGCATGAGAAGCTCCGAGGGATTGGGCGGAATCTGCCCGGTGGTCACCAGCGACAGATTGGCAACCGGAGAGTCCTTCAGGATGTCTTGCAGGGAAGCCTGACCGACCACGTACTCGCTCACGCCGGCAGACCGCTCGACGGCAAACTCCTTGTGAATATGCCCGCGCCGCAGGTCGGCATCGACGATGACGACGCGTTTGCCGATCTGGGCAAGAACCGCACCCAGGTTCTTGGAGACAAAACTCTTGCCCAGGCCGGGGCTCGGCCCGGTGATCAGGAGCGAGTTGCGCTGGGCGTCGAGCAAGGCAAAATGCAGCGTCGTGCGCAAACCACGCAGGCTTTCGACGGCGTCTTCCTGCGGAAACGCTACGGCCAGCAATTCGCTACCCGCGCCAGCGCGCAGGCGACGATTCAATTCCAGCTCGTTGACGCTGTGCGGCACCGTCGCGTAGACCGGCAGGCCAAGTTGTGCTTCGATCGTCTCCGGATCTTCGACGACGACACGCAGCGTGCGCAGCAGCCAGATGACGACCATGCTGAGCAGCAGACCAAGCAGCAAGGCGATGCCGAGAATGGCGATCGGCTTGGCGCCGACGGCATCGCGCGCGACAACCGCCGTGTCGATGACGCGCACGTCACCCACCGTGCCCGCCTTCGAAACACGCAACTGCTGTGCCGTGTTGAGCAGTTCGGTGTACAGCTTGGTCGATACCTCGACGTCGCGCGCCAGGCGCAGGACGGTCTGCTGCGTGTCCGGCAGCCGAGCCACTTCCGCGTCGAACTGCCGGCGCCGTTCATTCAACCGCTGCAGCTTGTTGTCGACCGCCTGGACGCGCGGGTGCTCCGGCGTGAAGTGCTGGCGCAGCTCGTCGCGCTCCTGCTTGAGCAGGACAGCCGCATTCTCGACATCGACCAGCGACTTGAGGATTCCCTGCGTTTCGATGTTGAGGTCGAGCGAACCACGCGTCTGCCGGTAATTGTTGTAGGCAGCTTCCGCGCTGTCCACCTGGGTTTTCAAGGCCGGGAGTTGCGTTTCCAGAAACTTGAGCGTCTTCTCGGCCTCGGCCGACCGCCGTTCGACATTCTGCCGGACGTAGGTGTTCAGAATGTCGTCGAGTACGACAGCGATCTCCTGGGCGTCAGGCCCAAGCAGGCTCAGTTCGAGAACACCCGACTTCTTGCCGCGCTCCTTCACCGAGTATCTGGTCCGCAGATCGGCTATGGCCGCCTCGGCCGATCGCTTGGTCACGCGAAACTGCGTTCCTGGTCGCGCCTTGAGCTGCGAGACAAATGCCGAGTAGCCAGTATTGTCACTTGATCGGACCCCGACCTTGCCTTTCAGCACGCTCTGCTCGTCACCGTCAATGAGTTCGAACGTACCCGCCTCGCCGGCGATCAGCGTATGACGCTCGTCGAGGGCAGCGGCCGGCACATCCAGCGAATCGATCTGTATGCGTTCACCACCCCAGGCGAAACGCGACAAGCCCAGCCACGGCGGGTTCAAGTCGTCCCCCTGATGGCGCCTGAAAACCGCGCCGCCAATCAGCGGAATGGTCCGTGGTGCAGCAATGAGGTCTAGTTTGAGCTTGTTGACAACTCGCCCGAGAATCATGCGCGAGCTCAAAATTTCCAGTTCGGCCGAGACCGTCGTGTCGTCGCCGAGCAAAGGCTGGAGGGCCTTCAAGGAACCGACTCCGGGGCTCTTTTCTTCCACCTGGAGCAGGCCGTCAGCCCGATACGTCGGCTTGCTGACGAACACCCAGGCGAGACCGAGAAGCATAGAAAACAAACAGATGGCCGCAATCAACCAGCGGTAGTCGATGCACACCGCGATGATCTCGCCAAGAGCGAGGCCTTCATCTTCCTCATTGGCCGACACGGACTGGCCCGGCAGCTGAGTGCCGGGCATGGCCTGGGAAGCGGGTGGGCTGAAGATGGGTTTCGGCTGATCGTTTTCCATGTTTAATCCGTAGTTTTTGGTCGCCACCTCAGTGCCCGGATGGCCAGGAAAGGCGCGTTGGCCAGCCCGCTCGGCCAAGCCCAGCAGGCAGCTGCAGGTGCCCGGACGAGTCGCTCGCCGCAGGCGCCGGCACGGTAGTTAGGGTTGCCGTCCGCCGAAAAGCGGATACTGCGTGAGGCTCGTCTGATTGAGCATCGTTGCCGTCGGCAGAATGTTGGCAATTACGCGCTGCCAGCGAACGACCGCCGCGGCATCGACATAAACGATGTCGCGCGGACGCAGCGGAAAGCGATCGGCAAGCAACATCGCATCGGGCAGGCGGGAATCCAGATGGAACAGTTCCGGCGTTTCGGTGTCGCCGCGCATGACGTAGATCCAGCGTGGATCGGATGTCGTCTGGTTGATGTAGCCCACATCGCCGAGGGCTTCGGCCAGCGTCAGACGTTTCTTGTTCATTGTCAACGAACCAGGCTTGTTGACCTCGCCCAGAACGAAGACCTTGTTGAAGCTGCGGTCGGCGACATTGAGGATGTCGCCATGCTCGAGCAGCGCATTCTGCTCGGTCGCACCCTGGTCGTACATTGCCTGGATATCGACCAGGACCGTCTGCCCACGCCGGGTAAGGAGCACACGGCTGTGGTCTGCCTCGGGCGTGAACCCGCCGGCGCGATTGACCGCCTCCAGCACCGTCATCGGCACGTCGGTTACCGGCTGCACTCCCGGCTTGGCGACTTCGCCGACGACATAAACCTGTTTGCTGCGAAACGCCACCATACGTACGTCAAGTTGCACTTTTTCGACGTACTTGGCCAGTTTGGTCGACAACATCGTCCGCACTTCGCTGGTCGTCTTGTCCTGCACCTTGAGGACGCCGGCGTAGGGGTAAAAGATCGTCCCGTCTTCGGCGACTACCGTTCCCGCCTGCTCGGCCGTTCGGAAGCTTCCCGCCGGAATCGTCAGTTCAGGATGATCCCAGACGACGATGGAGATGATGTCGCCCGGCCCCAGGCGGTAATCCGGAACCGTCCGGCTCGCCGCCGTCGTCGGGGGAAGATTCGCCTTGCTCGCCATGGCCGCCCCGCTTGTCCCGTCTCCCCGCGGTGGACGGGCCGTCTTGAACATGTCGATGATCAGCTCGGCCGTGATCGGCTTGATCCTGACGTGTGCCGGTGCGAGGGCATCGCCCTGCTGGACCGGCAGTCGGACGGCAGACTCTTCACGCTCGCTGTACGCCTGGTTGCCCGGTACGATGCTGCAGCCAGCCAGCGCACCGGCGGCAAGACAAGCCACAATGCGCCGAGCATCGCCGAATGCGGCAGAAAACGCGTTCATGCAGGATTCCTCATTACCTATTGCTCTCTCTTGACGGTGCCGCTGCAGCCAAACGTGGACGATAAACGGCGAAGTGTACATCGAACGGCTATCTTCCGCAAAAGCAACGCTATGCACCGCGTCTGCGCCACGCCCCCTTGCCGGCCGACTGCGGCTCCCGGCAACGGAACGCTTCATGCGCCACGAAATGAGCCAATCACCGGTGAGACTATAAACCCGATGGGCAACCCGACGCGTGCGCTATTTAACGGCCACGGTGGTTTTGGCGGCAACGCTCCGCGCGGCGCGGGCGCGCCGCCGGTCAGGCACAGAGCTTGCTGACCCAGGGATCAAGCGCTTCGTCGATGAGATCGAGCGCTTGGGCATGCGCAGCATCGCCGCGGCGATAGGGATCGGGGATCTCGGTTCCCGTCCAGTGCCCGAGCAGGAAGGTCTTGCCGCGGGCCGTCGGGTCCATGGCGAGAACGGCATCCCGGTGGTGCTTCTCCATGACGAGGACGAGTTCCGCCCAGCGCAGCGACTCGGGAGTCAATTGGCTCGCCCGATGGCCGCTCAGGTCCACGCCGCGTGCCTGCATCAGGGAGGAGGTCGTCTGTTCCGCCGGATGATTGATCAACGCTCCGATTCCCGCCGAATGCGCCTCGACGCGTTTGCCGGTCTTGGCGAATCGCTCTTGAAGCAGAAACTGCGCCGCGGGACTCCGGCAAATGTTGCCCGTACAAACAGTCAGAATTCTATTGAACACGATCGCTCACCTGCAAACCGGCGCGCTGCGCGCTGGCAACAGCACGGCATCCCTGTGCATCCTGCCCCGCGCACGCTCCACCGAGTAGATCAAGGTGCGCTGCACGCCGCGCCGGTCGGCCCGGCGCTGGTTGCTTTTCACTCCCGGCCGTGAATAGGCGACCCGGCGCTCGTTATCGCGGCTGCGCTGCATGAAGAGCCGCGCCTCGACGCCTGACTGACGAGCGAGCCGTCTGCGGATACCCCGCGTATCGCTCTGAATTCGTCCGATCAGGTGATCATTGCCGCTGCCGACCGGAACGAGAACGACACAATAGACGTTGCGCCTGTCTTCCGAGTGACGGTCGACCTGGTAGACCTGGAGCTGATAGTCGTAGCCGCCGGTCAGCCCGGCGCAAATCGTGTCGACCAAATCCAGGCATTTCTCCTGTTGTACGTAGCCGACAAAGATACCGCGCGCATCTCCGGAAGGCAGTCTCAGTGTGCGGCCGATCCTCCTCAATGTGGGTACGAGCCGCCACGGGCGTAGAACCAGCAGGAAGTATCCCGCAAAAACGAGCAGAAAGAGAGCAAACATCACCCATTCGGGGACGCCAAGCGACAAACCGGCGATGCCGACCAACCCCAGGCAAATCTGGCTGAACACAGCAAAGGCTACGACATCGCAGACGCGGAAACCGGCCCGTACAAGCAGGTGATGCAAGTGATGACGGTCGGGACGGAAAGGCGATTTGCCCAGCCAGATGCGGCGCAGCATGACGCCGACCGTATCCATCAAGGGTAGCGCGAAAAGCCACAAGGCGGTTACCGGCGTCATCACCGCCTGTGTTCCCTGCGACAGCGCGATGAACAGCCAGGCGAACAGAAAGCCGAGCAACATGCTGCCATTGTCGCCGAGAAAAACCCGCGCCCGCGCATTTCCGGGGTAGCGCAGATTGTAGTAAAGAAAACCGGCCACGCCACCAATCAAGGCGACGAGAAAAACCGTACACGCGACATTTCCGGCGCCATATGCAACGACAGCGGCAAGCGCCAGGCTGACCAGACTCACCGAGCCGGAAAGGCCGTCGATCCCGTCGATCATGTTGACCGCGTTGATCAGACCGATCGTGGCAAATATGGTAAACGGAACGGCAAGCAAACCGAGATCGACACTGCCCATCGCCGGAAGAATCTGGCCTAGCGAAGCCAGTTCGATGCCGCCGACGTAAACCATCGACAGCGCCACCAGCGCCTGGATCACGAAACGCGGCTTGAAGCTGAGATGCCAGATGTCGTCGGCCAGTCCGGTGAGAAACAGAGCCAGCGCACCGACGAGAATCCCCTGCAGCGGGCGGAGACTGAAATTGGGAAAATACACTTCGACCAACAGGAAGGCGGCGACGACGACACTGATGACCCCAAAGCCCCCGACAAATGGCGTCACTGCCTGGTGCTGCTTGTGACCGCCCGGACGGTCGGCAATCCCGAAACGGTCGGCGACGACCAGCCCGAGCCGAATCGCGAGCCCCGAGATCAACACACAGACGGTACACAGGACGACCAGATCCACGACTACCTCCACATTCACTGCCTGAACAGTGGCGCCATACCAGCATCATCCATGGCGCCGCTCGTCAGCGCGGTGTCGGATGCAGACAGAGCCCTTTCGGGCTCTGTCTGCACATCCCGAGAGCGCTTGCGCGCCGAGGAGCTCTCAAGCGAACTCAGACACGCCGACGACGGCTGAGGAACACACCGACAAGCCCGATGCCGAGCAGCGCGAGAGACTCTGGTTCCGGCACGTTGAGACGCAGGCGATAAACGCCGCTGTAGGATCCGTCCTGGGTCGAATAGCCGGTCTGATCAGCCACGAAGCCATAAAGATACTGCCATGCGCCACCATCGACCTGCGCTTTGACCACTTCGCTGACCTGAGCAAAACGAACCGGAAGGAGGTCCGGATCGACATAAACGTTCACCGCGGCGACCAGCCCGTTAAGGTAGACTGCGGCATTGTAGAAGCCGTCCAGGTCGACAAAGAACTCGGAGCCGACCTTCTCGACCTTGGAAACGTTCGGGTCACTGACTTGCCGATAACCGGCTTGCGTCGCCGGAAGGCCAAGCGGGGTCGGGTCTCGCATCAGAGTCGTCAGTGTATTCAGCTGCCCTGCGGTGAGCGTCCTACTAACCGAGGCAAACGCATCGGTGATGTACTGTTGCGTGAAGCTGACCGTCCAGTCACTGGCAACCAGACCGCTGAGAACGATGTTCTTGCCGTCGAGCGTACCGGTCAGCGTGGTCGCCGGACTGGATCCGTATTTCCCCAGTTCCACGTTGCCCTTGTTCTGCAATGCCTCGTCGATCTGCGCCTGGCTGCAAGTAGGCGACGATACCAACGTATTGGATCCGGGAGGGCTTTCCAGGAAGGTCTGGCACGGACTGCCGGCGACCGTCCCGGTGGCCATGACGCTCGCCTGCGCCCCGGCTGACGCAAGCAGGGCGATCACCGCCGCCGCAACGCCTGTTTTGTTACCAAGTATATTCATCGAGAACTCCTTCGACTTCACTCACCGACGCGTTCGAGCGATCGGTTCATGAGGGTTTTTCCAATGGGTTTTACAAGTCTCGGTTTTCAGCCACCCTGCCCATGCGACCGGTCGGCTTCAACTTTACCTGACTCGGGGTAGCCAGAGCAAATACCGTGCCTGTAATCAGAGAAGCTTGTTTTAAATTCGTTTCCCCGCCAGGACCTGGTGCCACAGGCGGCAGGCGGTAAAGAAGTGTAAAATTTATCGACACTTAGCTCAGCCAGCGGTGACGCTGGTGACGCGCGCTCGACGGCTGCCGCTGCGCCAACCAGGCGGCGTGAACCATTGGCGAAGACGGCGACGAGCACGCCCGTGGTGATCCCGACCCGAGCCGCCGGCGGCACGCGCGACGCCGGCGCCCCTTCCCGGCAAACCGTCTGTTGGCACTTGTCATCGGCGCGAAAGCGGTTGACGCACCGTATCGCCGGCATCGATACTGGCCGCCGTCCGCGCTGCCGTCTGACCGGACAACTTTCCCTGCACGCCCGTGCAGCTTTGTTTCTTGACGAAGGAGGGAAGCCATGCGCACCATCGCCATGATGCTGTTGGGATTTTTCGTACTGGGCTCGGCAAACACCGCCGAGGCTGGAAAGAGCGATACGGCAAGCAAGTCGATTGCCGAGTGCGGCAAGAACACACGCCTCGCCCGACGCAATACAGTTGGAATCATCACCGCGCAGGAGAAGATGAAGCGCGGCTGCATCATCAACATCCAGGCGCTGCATCCGACGCAATCGGCCGTCGGCATGGATGCGGTCGAATGCAAGGCCGCCAAGATCTCCAGCAAGGCCAAGGCCGGCAAACTCGGCGACTACCTGCTCGCCGACAACCGCTGGGTGCCGATTGTTCGCGGACCAGGCGGCAAATTCTATCTGACCGACCACCACCATCTGTCGGCCGCCGTTTGGAACGCCGACATCAAGGACAAGGACAAGCGCGTCTACGCCTATCTGATCGCCGACCTCGCGAAACTGCCGGAAGACGCCTTCTGGGCACGCATGGTCAAGGACCACGACACCTGGCTGAAGAACCCGGCCGGCCAGGAGATTGCCCCCAGCCAGCTGCCCAAGCACATCGCCCTCCTCCAGGACGACCCGATGCGCACGCTCTCGGCCTGGGTGCGCGGAAGCTGCGGCTACGTCAAGTGCGACCCGGTCGGTGTCGCCAAGGACGATGACGAACTCTCCTGTGAGGACAAGTTCCACGACAGCGTCACCTGCGCCGCCGCCGATGTCTACTTCCTCGAATTCAAGTGGGGCAGCTACCTGGCGAACGTTCCCGAAGTCAAGGAGGCGCTCGGCGAAGGCGCCGCCTGCTCGCAACAGGCGCCGCTCGACGAGAAGTGCCTCGACGCGCAATACGACCGTCTGAGCAAGGCATTGCCGGCGGCGATGAAGGCGGCAGCCGCGCCCGAAGCCCTGCGCGTGCTCGGCAAGGAATCCGGCTACAACCCGGCAGTCCAGCCGGGCATCGCGCAGCCGAAACACTGCAAGTAATCCGCGGCAGAGATTGGCCTCTCGTCCGGCCAATCTCCGTTCGCCGGCCGGAAATCGATCGGCGCGCGCCACCAGCCATCCCCGACGCGCAGCGACCAGTCGTCATGATCGGCACCGGCAATCATCGACAAGCGCTTGAAGACGAACGACCGCTGCCGCGTCGGCAGGGCAAGAGGCTGATGCAGGGGCCAGGTCAGACAGGCTGCTCCCGTCTGATCAGGCGCGCGTCTTCGAAGAGGGACGTGATCTCGACACGGCCAATGCCCGGATCGTCCGGCACGACGTAGAGGATCGGCGTCACGAGTTCTTCAAAGATGCCGCGCAAACTGCGCGCGCCCGTCTTGTACTCGATGGCGATTTCGGCAATCTGCTCGAAAACCCGCTGACTGATGCTCAACTCGACGCCTTCGCCGCGGAAGATCTCGATGTACTGCCGATAGATCGAGTCCTTCGGCACGCTCATGATGCTGACCAGCATGCCCTTGCTCAGATGATGCAGGCTGGCAACGACCGGCAGACGACCGGTAAACTCCGGGATGAGCCCAAACTCGAAGAGATCGGTCGGTTTGATGCGCTTGTTCAGGCGATCAAGAATGCTCTGCTTGTCGTCGGCCGACGTGGCGATGAAACCGAAGCCATGTGTCTTCGACATGATGTTCTCGATGCCGACGAACGCGCCTCCGCAAATGAACAGGACGTTGCTCGTATCGATGTATTGATTGCCCGGCAATTTCACCGGCGCGCCCTCCATGATCTTGAGCAAGGCGTGCTGCACGCTCTCGCCCGAAAGCGCCTGCGCCTGTCCCTTCGCCGCCTTCAGCTTGTCGATTTCGTCGATGAAGACAATCCCGTGGGCGGCGCGCTCGATGTTGCCGCCCGCTTTGTCGATCAATCTCTGCAGAACGGCTTCGATTTCCTCATTGACATACTTCGTCTGCGCCAGCGACGTCGCGTCGGCGGTGGCAAAGGGAACGTCCAGCAGGCGCGAAAGGGTGTCGCAGAGGAGCGTCTTGCCCGTTCCCGAAGGTCCAACGAGCAGGATGTTGCTCTTCGCCATCGTTCCCCGGCTACGCTCGGCAGCGGCGATCTTGCGGTAGTGCGCGTAGACGGCGACGGCGAGAATCTTCTTCGCCTCATCCTGGCCGATCACGTACTGATCGAGATAGCGCACGATTGCGCTCGGGGTGGTTTCTCGACTCAACAAGCGGCTACCCTCCTTCTGCGACGACGACGCGTCGGGCAGGCAGACGAGCGGACGCCAAGCCCCGGCAGGGCCGCAGCGTAGTCCTCACTGGACAGTACGCTTCGACGAGGGAATCAGGAGGCGTCCCGCCAAGCGGCGCGCAGGCAAGGCATCAGTGCCTGCGGCCCGTCGTTTTCTACTTGCCCTTGAAATCGAGGAACATCTTGAAACAGCGGGCAAAAGCAAGTGGCGTTTCACAATGCTCGGCCCACAACTGCGCCGTAAGCGAAAACGACACATCACCCTCGGCTTCCGTGTCCTTTACCCAGACCAAGCGGCGATCGCTGAAAACCCCGGTCGGCAAACGCGCCCGAATGAATTCCCAGACCTCGTCGAGCGTTTGAAAATTTCCCAGATCCCCCGCACCATCGGCGCCTTCCTCTTCTTCCATGAAAACCTGGTAGCGCATGACAACACCCTCGGCAATGTATGGCCCCGTGCCGGAACAGCGGTGGCCTTCGTAGCGTACAGGGCGCAATTATTGGCGAAGGAGAGCAAATAGTCTATCCCGCCGCGCAGCGGGACGTGGCGTCGAAGCGGGAAGCCGTTGCCGCAGCGCTCGGCAGGCCGCACAGCGGTGATACAATATTGGGTTATCTTACAAACCAAAGACTGGAGACTGATGTGCTGATCAGCACCGCCCACGCCCAAACCGCCGCTGCCAGCGATCCAACCGGTGGCTTCATGCAGCTGCTGCCAATCGTTCTGATGTTCGTCGTCCTCTATTTCCTCATGGTGCGACCGCAAATGAAGCGCGCCAAGGAACATAAGGCGCTGGTGGAAGCCCTCGCCAAGGGTGATGAAGTAGTCACCGGCGGTGGCATTGCCGGCCGCATCACGCGTGTCGGCGAACAGTACATCGGCCTGGAGATCGCCGAGGGCGTCGAAATCCAGGTCCAGAAGCCGGCGATCACGCTGGTTCTGCCCAAGGGTTCGCTGAAGGCGCTCTAACCACCCTGCCGGGCTGCTTCGTCTGGAATGACGCCCGTGCCATCCGATTACAAGAAGCCATGAACCGATATCCGCTGTGGAAGTACGTCGTCGTTGCCCTGGCCGTGGTGTTTGGCTTTCTGTACACCTTGCCCAACTTTTTTGGCGAATCGCCGGCCGTCCAGGTGTCGAGCGGCAAGGCAACGGTCAAGGTCGACAGCAAGGTGCTCGAGCGCGTCGTTTCGACGCTGCAGACGGCCGGCATCGAGAACAGCGGGATCTTTCTCGACAGCAATGGGGTCAAGGTCCGCCTGCGCGACACCGATGCACAACTCAAGGCCAAGGACCTGATCGAGAAGCAGTTCAATCCCGATGCCGGCGACCCGCAGTATGTGGTCGCCCTGAATCTGCTGTCGAGTTCGCCGCAATGGCTGAGCACGCTGCGCGCCTTGCCGATGTACCTTGGCCTGGACTTGCGCGGGGGCGTACATTTCCTGCTCCAGGTCGACATGCGGGGAGCGCTGACCAAACGTCTCGACGCGCTCGGCGGCGACCTGCGCACGCTGCTGCGTGACAAGAACGTTCGCCACGCCGGAATCACCCGTGAAGGGGAACGGGTGACCATTCGCTTCCGCGACGCAGAAACCCGCAGCAAGGCACGCCAGGTGGTCGAAGACAGCCAGCCGGATCTTCAGCTCGCCGAACAGGGCGACGCAGACGACCTCAGGCTCGCCGTGACGCTCAGGCCGGAGGCGATCAAGCGCCTTCAGGAGTTCGCGATCAAGCAGAACATGACGACGCTGAGCAACCGGATCAATGAACTCGGCGTCGCCGAGCCGGTGATCGCGCAACAGGGTGCGGACCGCATCGTCGTCCAGTTGCCGGGGGTGCAGGATACGGCGAAGGCGAAAGACATCCTTGGCCGCACGGCGACGCTCGAAATCCGCATGGTCGATGAAACACCTGGTGCCGTCGAGGCGGCGCAGGCCGGCCAGCCTCCCTTCGGCAGCGATCTTTATGTCGAACGCGGCGGCCTGCCGCTCCTGGTCAGGAAGCAGGTCGTGCTGACCGGCGACCGTCTGACCGACGCGCAGCCCGGCTTCGACAACCAAACGCACGAGCCCGCCGTTCACCTCACACTCGACGCCGCCGGCGCCCGTATCTTCAAGGACATCACGCGCGATAACGTGGGCAAGCGCATGGCCATCGTGCTGATCGAGAAAGGCAAGGGAGAAGTTGTCACGGCACCGGTGATCCGCGCCGAGATCGGCGGCGGCCGGGTCCAGATCTCGGGCCGTATGAGCACGATGGAAGCCAACGACACAGCGCTTCTCCTGCGTGCCGGCTCGCTTGCCGCCCCGATGGAGATCATCGAGGAACGGACGATCGGCCCCAGTCTCGGGGCCGACAACATCAGGAAGGGTTTCCATTCGACCCTGTGGGGCTTTGCTGCCATCGCCGCCTTCATGGTCGCCTATTACCTGATCTTCGGCCTTGTCTCGGTGATCGCCCTGGCCTGCAACCTGTTGTTCCTCGTTGCCCTGCTCTCTCTGCTGCAGGCGACCCTGACGCTGCCCGGAATTGCTGCCATTGCCCTTGCCCTGGGCATGGCAATCGACGCCAACGTCCTGATCAATGAGCGCATTCGCGAAGAACTGCGCAACGGGTCGACGCCTCAGGCGGCGATTCATACGGGCTACGAGCGGGCCTTCGGAACGATTCTCGACTCCAACATCACGACGCTGATCGCCGGCATCGCGCTGCTCGCTTTCGGCTCTGGCCCGGTACGCGGCTTTGCCGTCGTGCATTGCCTGGGCATTCTGACCTCGCTCTTCTCGGCCGTCGTCGTTTCGCGCGCCCTGATCAATCTGATTTACGGTCGCCGCCGCCGAGTCGAGTCACTCGCCATCGGCCAGATCTGGAAACCTGGCAACAAGCACGGCGCGATCGCCGAATAGGGAAGCACCACCATGGAATTTTTCCGCATCAGCAAGGACATTCCGTTCATGCGCTACGCGCTGCTGTTCAATGTCATTTCCTTGCTCACTTTCCTGCTCGCCGTCTTCTTTCTCGTCAGCCGCGGCCTTCATCTCTCCGTCGAATTCACCGGTGGAACCTTGATCGAACTCAGCTATGCACAGGCGGCCGATCTCGAGAAGGTCCGCAACGGACTCGGCAAGGCCGGCCATACGGACTTTTCCGTGCAGAATTTCGGCTCCAGCCAGGATGTCCTGATTCGCCTGCCGTTGAAGGCAGAACAGAACACGGCGAGGATCGGCGAGTCGGTCATGAGCGCGCTGTCGGTCGAGGCGCCGGGCGCCAGCCTGCGCCGGGTGGAATTCGTTGGACCACAGGTCGGCAAGGAACTCGCCGAAAACGGTGCCCTCGCCTTGCTGCTCGTCGTCATTGGTATCGTCGTATACCTCGCGTTCCGCTTCGAGTGGCGTTTCTCGGTATCCGCGATTATCGCCAACCTGCACGACGTAGTCATCATCCTCGGCTTCTTCGCCTTCTTCCAGTGGGAGTTTTCGCTCTCCGTGCTGGCGGCAGTGCTGGCCGTTCTCGGTTACTCGGTCAACGAGTCGGTCGTCGTCTTCGACCGCGTGCGCGAGACCTTCAAGAAGGTCCGCGGTCTAACCACACCGCAGGTCCTCGATCACGCGATCACTAGCACGATTTCGCGCACGATCATCACGCACGGTTCGACGCAAATGATGGTTCTTTCCATGCTGGTTTTCGGCGGTGAAACACTGTATTACTTCTCGCTGGCGCTGACGATCGGTATTTGTTTCGGCATCTACTCGTCGGTACTCGTCGCCAGCCCGCTCGTCATGTGGCTCGGCGTATCGCGCGAGCAGTTCGTGCGTGTGAAAAAACAGATCGAAGGAGCCAATCGGGACGGCGCCGTAGTCTAGGCCAACGGCCGACGAGCGCCTGGAGGATGCGGCGCCGCGCTCGTCAGCGACGTAAAATCACCGAGCAGCTTCCTGCCAGGGAGTCTGCACTGCGACAGACAGGAGAACGCGATGAACAAACAACGCATTCGGCTGTGGGATCTTCCGACACGAGTCTTTCACTGGTCGCTCGTCGCCTTGGTGGTCGCCGCCGTGATCAGCGGGAAGATCGGCGGTAACGCCATCGTCTGGCACGGCCGCTGCGGCCTGGCAATTGTGGGTCTGCTTGTCTTTCGCCTGATCTGGGGAGTGGTCGGCTCGACCTACGCCCGTTTCGTCAGCTTTTTCCCGACGCCCGCTTCGCTCATCGCCTACCTGCGCGGTCAGTGGCGCGGCGTCGGTCACAACCCGCTCGGCGCGTTCTCGGTCTTCGGCCTGCTTGGCCTGCTTGCCTTACAAGCGGCAACCGGCTTGTTCGGCAATGATGACATTGCCTTCCGCGGACCTCTTGCCGGCCTCGTCGACAGCGCGCTGAGCGACCGCTTGACCGGCGTGCACAAGCTGTCGATCAATCTTCTTTTCGCGCTCATCGTGCTGCATCTGGCAGCCATCACCTTCTACGCGCGAGTCAAGAAGGACAAGCTCGTGCAGGCGATGCTCACCGGCTGGAAGGAAGTCGAAGGCGGTCAGGCCGAGTCGGCCACAGGCGGCGGCTGGCTGGCGTTTTGCCTCGCGCTGCTGATTGCACTGGCGGCCGTCTATGGCGCCTCCGGTGCCTGGCTGCCGACGGCCATCCCGCCGCCAGCTTCTTCGCCGGCAGCGCCTGCCTGGTGAGGTGCATCGTTGGCGGGCGACAAAACGAAGGGCTGCCCCATCGAGCAGCCCTTCGTCGGCAAGCCGGTGCTACGGCGCACTTGGCGCAACGCGCTGCTCAGTCGTTGCGATACTTGTCGTGGCACGCTTTGCAGCTTTCGCCGGTCTTGCCGAACTGCACCTTGACGGCCGCGGCATCGCCGGTGGCAGCGACCTTCTGCAACTCGTTCGCTTCCTTGATGTAGGCCATCGCCAGTTCCTTGACCTTGTCCTGCTCCTTGAAGAATTCGGGCTTGACACGCGTCTTCTGGCCACCGACCTCCTTTTCGGTACCGGGTCCATACAAGGCGCCCATGCCGGAATTGGCCGTTGCGGCGATCAGGTTGGCGGCTGCCACGACCTGTTCCTTGTTGTAGCTCCCCTCGAGATTGGCCTTGATCTTGCCCATGTTCCATGACATGAAGCTGTACCCCGCCTTGCGGTACTTGATCATCTCCTCCGGCTTCAGGGTCTGCTGTGCAAATACCACACCAGCAAAGGTGGTGAGCGCCAGCGCAGTGACTACTTTTCTCATTTCTGCTCTCCGTTAGGGTTGACGACAAAGACTGTAAACAACAAACATGCCGATCTGTCCGGCGAACCTCCACCGACAGTCGATGACTGTAGTCGATGCAGCGACGCTGGTCTGTAACCGAAGTCACCGGACAACGACCCGGCCACCCACGGCGGCGGTACTCGACCAAAATGGCAGGAAGTCATCCAGCGCGACTGCGAACGGCACCGACGATCATGCCGGTCAGCGCGCCGGCGACCACGATGGAGAGCACGGGACCCCAGGTCGCCTGGGCCGGGCCGACGATCGACGACCAGATGGCGGCCAGCAGGGCACCGCCGAGCAAGCCGAAGACGCCACCGATGAATGCACCCCGCTTGGCCGCCCCGAGGCGCCCGTCCTCGCCGCAACAGTAGGGACAATGCGGCGCGTCTTTCGCGATCGACTGCTCGCACCCTGGGCAAACAACGGTATCCGGCAGAGCATCACTTGCTGCCGGTTCGCCGTTGCTGATCGTCTTTTCCGCCGCGGCCATCAGATGCGCCGTGCGAGTTCGGCGGCCAGCCCGGTGTAGGCCGCCGGCGTGAGGGCCAGCAGTTCCGCCCGCGCCATCTCCGGAATCTCCAGCGAGGCGACAAAGTGCTGCATATCCTCGCGCGTCACCCGCTTGCCGCGCGTCAGATCTTTCAGCTTCTCATAGGGATTCGCCACCCCGTAGCGGCGCATGACCGTCTGTACCGGCTCGGCAAGCAATTCCCAGTTGGCGTCGAGATCCGCCTGCAGACGCTCTCGATCCGCCTCCAGTTTGTTCAGACCACGCAGCAACGAGTCATATGCCAGCAGCGTGTACCCCAGCGCAACTCCCATGTTGCGCAAGACAGTCGAGTCGGTCAGGTCACGCTGCCAACGTGATACCGGCAGCTTGTCGGCCAGGTGGCGAAGCAGCGCATTGGCCAGCCCGAGATTGCCCTCCGAGTTCTCGAAATCGATCGGGTTGACCTTGTGCGGCATCGTCGAGGAACCGATCTCGCCAGCCTTCAGCTTCTGGCGGAAGAAACCGAGCGAGATGTAACCCCACACGTCGCGATCAAGATCGAGGAGCACCAGATTGGCACGCGCGAAGGCATCGAACAACTCGGCCATTGTGTCATGCGGCTCGATCTGGATGGTGTAGGGGTTGAATTCAAGGCCAAGCGATTCGACGAAACGGCGCGCAAAGCCTTCCCAGTCGTAGTCCGGGTAAGCCGCCAGATGGGCGTTGTAGTTGCCGACTGCGCCATTCATCTTGCCGCGCAGCCTGACCTGGGCAATCGCCAAGCGTGCCCGGTCGAGACGATAGGCCGCGTTGGCCATCTCCTTGCCGACTGTCGTCGGCGTTGCCGGCTGCCCGTGCGTGCGCGACATCATCGGCAGATCCGCGAACTCGTGTGCCAGCTCGCGCAGGCGAGCAAGGAGGCAGTCGATCATCGGGAGCAGCGTATCGACGCGTGCCGAGTGCAACATCAGGGCATGGGCCAGGTTGTTGATATCCTCCGAGGTACAGGCAAAGTGGATGAACTCGGCCACACGCATGACTTCCGGGTTGCCCGACAGCCGTTTTCTGATCCAGTATTCGAGTGCCTTGACGTCGTGGTTGGTCACCTGCTCGATGGCCTTGACTGCACGCGCATCCTCGGCTGAAAAGGCGTCCACCAGGGCGTCCAGCTCGGCCGTCGTAGCCGGTGAAAAGTCGGGAATCTCGACGAAATGCGGTTCGCGAGCCAGCGCCTTGAGCCAGGCGATCTCGACCTGCAAACGTCGCCTGATCAACCCGTACTCCGAAAACAGGGGGCGAAGGGCGTCGAGCTTGCCCGCGTAGCGTCCGTCGAGAGGAGAAAGAGAGGTGAGCGTCGTCAGGGTCATGCGAGTCGTTTTCGGGCCGGGTTGGCAGCAAGGTGCAGTGAATGGCCCGGTATTCTACCGCGCTCCGCTTCCGGCAGTCGCTCAATGTTGTGGCGATGCTATAATTCCCCGACTGATTTCACCTACAGGA